>Ga0209125_1000443_pt1 | contig 54704 bp, 31 predicted proteins | sample BarGraIncub1131A_FD_184503 | JGI IMG/M metagenome (GOLD analysis project Ga0209125, IMG submission 184503) | Arctic peat soil microbial communities from Barrow, Alaska - Barrow Graham LP Incubations 11-31A (SPAdes) (version 2) | ecosystem: Environmental > Terrestrial > Soil > Wetlands > Peat... | reverse complement strand
TGTCACTAAATCGACGTTGCCTACGTTCAGCAGTACTTAATTTTAGTTGATCTAATCGTGCCATGTTGTTTCACTTTTTAGTTGTTTTTGTTACTTTAAAGTGGTCAACGTATTTCAGGCATTGACAGAAAGTGAAGCCCTCACTAATGACTGCAAGAAGATTTCTTTTTAGATAAAACAACTTTCACACAGAAATTAGTGAGGGTTTCACTTAAATAAATCGCCTGTCCTTCATCATGAAGAACAGGCGATTTAAATGCTATTTAACCTCCCGATAGCTATCGGGACAACCAATTAAAAATTAAAAAATCTTCCAACCCAATGAAATAACAAAGGTATTAGCAGGAATTTTGTCGATGGTTAAATCTTTTAATTTCGTTTGGTACATGTCATTAATCACTTGGTAACGAAAATCTAACGAAAGCATGAGTACGTCAACACCAAAGCCGGCTTCCATACCCAGTTGTGCAGCTTTTATATCTTGCTGTAAATCAGTTGTACTGAAACCTCCACCGGTAATATTACTGTAATCAAGCGTTGAACCGGCATTGAATCTTAGTTTTGGTCCTGCAAATACTCTGATATTCGCTAATTTTAAATCCAACACTTTGAATCCCAACAGTAACGGAACATCAACAGTACTGACTTTTACATTTTTATTGAATGTACCTGATACACTATTATCAGTATTATTTACAGACATGTTATAACTCTTTTTCCCCATGGCATACAGCAATTCAGGTTGGAAATACACCTTGTTGAACCCTAAACGTAAAAATGCACCGGCCTGGAACCCATTTTTATATTCTGATTTAACTGAATTTAAATTATAGGAACCGTTCGTAATCGATCCTAAATCATTCGCTCCCAGTGAAGAGTTATACCCGGCTTTAATGCCAAAATTAATCTGGGCATTGGCGAAAGAAACACATAGCAGAAATGCTGCTGCAATAATTACCTTTTTCATAAACAAATTATTTTAAATTAAAAATAGAAAGTGATATGGTTTAATACTTCTTTGAAAACGTAAAAAATCGTTTATTGTTATACAATCAATCATTAAAAGGTTACCCACATTGGATTATGTATGTTGATTTTTGCCGGATTAAATTTTAAATCGTCCTTTTCGGGTATTTGTACGATGTATTCTTTACCGGTCGGATTGGTTAGTTTCCGGTCGCGTAGCCAGGGGTTAAAATCTTTCAGTTGCGAATAACTGATTTCGTGTTGCGCCGCCCAAACTGTCCAGTCGGCTACCGTTCCTTTGACAGTTACTTCTTTGGTGCGGATGGTCTGATAGAACTGATCACGCGCAAGGGTATATCCAAAAGCTTTCGGATTTTCAAGGAATTGTTTCATGGCCAGTATTCTGAATACATACCTGCTGGTTTCGGAGGTCAGCAGCATATCAAATGCCTCTTCCACCTGTTGGTTTTCTTTCTCGGTTGATATCCTGCCCATCCCGGCATTAAACGAGGCAGCTACCGTAGTCCAGTTTTTGTATTTGTTATAGGCGCTTTTAAAGTACTTGCAGGCTGCCATTGTTGACTTTTCAATGTGAAACCGTTCATCCACTTCGTCTGTTACCTCTATGCCTAATTGTTGAGCCGTTTTGGGCATTAACTGCCACAGTCCGGCAGCCCCTGCTCCCGATTGGGCCCTGGGATCCAGATTACTCTCGATCACTGCCAGGTATTTGAAATCATCCGGAATGCCATTCTGCTTCAGGATAGGTTCAATGAAGGGGAAATAACGGTTTGCACGTTTTATGTTGAGCATGGTTACCGAATGGTTAAAGGCAATCACGATTTGTTCGCGGTCAAACCGTTCGCGCATATCATACCGTTCGAGTGAAATGGTTTGACCGGCAAACCCCATCGATGAAGGTATGGGAAATGAATAGACAGGTTCTATACTCAGGACAGGAAGTGTTGTACAAAAACAGATTAAAAATATTAAAGCGGATTTAATGCGCATAATCAGGTGTGTTTTTTATTAAAATTCTACTAACTCATCCGGGCAAAGATACGGAATAAGAGGAATTATTCTACTAATAACTTAAAAAAACAAACTTAAGTAACTGTTTTTAAAAGTAGAAGTTAAATTTATCTATCTTTGTAGCGCTTTTTACCGGCAAGGTTGTTGTATCGTAAGTTGAACAGTACCAGAAAATAAATATATGAAACGAGCTATTTTTCCCGGGACTTTCGATCCCTTTACCATTGGCCATTTTAGTATTGTACAACGTGGATTGACTTTTTTCGATGAAATCGTTATTTGCATCGGGATTAATCAGACTAAGAAGACTCTTTTTTCAGTTGATAAGCGACTGGAAATTATCAAACAGGCTTATGAACACGAACCCAGGGTGAAAGTGGAATCGTATAACAGCCTGACAGTCGATTTTGCCCTGTCCGTACAAGCTGATTTTGTGCTCCGGGGGTTGCGATCGGTGGGTGATTTTGAATATGAACGCACTGCTGCCGATGCCAACCGTAGACTGACAGGCATTGAAACGGTCATCTTATTTACTGAATCCAAGTATTCGTATATTTCATCCTCGGTTGTCCGTGATTTAATTTCGTATAATAAAGATATATCCATTTTCTTACCACCAAATGTAACTTTGTAGAATTCATCAAATATAATCTATCTGCCTGCAGAATATACAATCCATCATGATATGAAAAAAGTAATTTATTTTGTCGTTTTATTTTTTATAACCTCTACTTCCGTAAGCTATGCCCAGAAAGTAAATGATCATAGTTTCAAAATCAGTAAAAACCTGACTGTTTTCAATTCGGTATTGCGGGAGTTGGATATGTTCTATGTTGATACCCTGAGTTACGATAAGATGATGAAGTCGACTATCGATAACATGCTTGAAAAACTGGACCCGTATACAGTATATCTTCCCGAGGAAGAAACAGAGGACCTGACTTTTATGACGACCGGGGAGTATGCCGGTATCGGGGCATTAATCATGAAAAAAGATAAAGAGATCTGTATCTCCGAACCTTATGAAGGAATGCCCGCCCAACGTAATGGTGTCCGTGCCGGGGATGTGATCATACAGGTGGATGGTGAAAATGTGGATGACCTGAGTGTGAGTGAAGTAAGTGCGCTCCTCAAGGGTACTCCGAACACCATGATTAAACTGAAACTGCAACGTCCGGGTGAAAAGAAACCCATTGAGAAGGAATTCCTGCGTGAAAAGATTCAGGTGAATCCTGTTTCCTATTCCGGAGTAGTCGCCGATAAAGTGGGTTATGTTATGTTGAACGAATTTACCGACCGGGCCGCACTGGAGCTTAAGAATGCTGTGAGTGACCTGGTAAAGCAACATAACATCGAATCGCTGGTACTGGATATCCGCAATAACGGGGGTGGGTTGATTGATGAAGCAGTGAAAATTGTCGGTTATTTTGTTCCCAAAGGAACCGAAGTGGTATCTACCAAAGGAAAGAATAAAGAATCCGACAGGATTTATAAAACCCCCATTGAACCTGTTTTTCCTCAACTGAAACTCGTTATCCTGGCCAATCGTTCATCTGCGTCAGCTTCTGAAATTGTAGCAGGTTCTATCCAGGACCTCGACAGGGGAGTCATTGTCGGAGAACGTACATTCGGAAAGGGGCTGGTGCAAAATATCCGTCCTTTGAGTTATGGCGGGCATTTAAAAGTGACCACAGCCAAGTATTACATACCAAGTGGACGATGCATCCAGGCCCTTGATTACAGCCATCGCAATGAAGATGGAAGTGTGGGTCATATCCCGGACAGCCTTACCTCCGAATTTAAAACCCGCATTGGTCGCAAAGTACGTGATGGTGGGGGCATTGTTCCAGATACTTTGACAAAAGATGACCGGAAAATAAACATTGCCTATTATATCTTTGCCCAAAACCTGTATTTCGATTTTGCCACCCGGTATGTGTTGCTGCACCCCAAAATTGCTTTACCTACTGAATTTAAGTTGTCTGACGATGATTTTAAAGCATTCACCGATTATCTGGTTGAAAAGAAGTTTACGTATACCACCCAAACCGAAAAGTCGTATAATGCCTTGCTGGAAATGGCCCAGTTCGAAGGATTGGATAAACGTGCCAAGGATGAATTTGCGGCACTGAAAACCAGGTTGATGCCCGATATCACAAAGAATATCGAAGAAAATAAGGCCGAAGTGACAGAGCTCCTCAGCCTTGAAATCCTCAAAAGGTATTATTATCAAAAGGGTGAAATACAATATTCACTTCGTACGGATAAGGATGTAAAGGTAGCTGTATCTCTGCTAAGTCCGGAAGGTAAATACGCTAAAATTCTAAGCGTCAAATAATCCCTGATGAAGTAGAAAGTGAAACCCTCACCAGATCAAGTGAAACCCTCACCAGTGAGGGCTTCACTTTTTCCTCACCTCTGCTTTCTAATCAACCTGTAACCCACAGCATGGTTATTCTGTCTAATTATAAGGTTTTTGATTGAAAATATGATAAATTTCAACCAAAAACCTTTTTTTACGGAATTATTATGCTTATTTTTGTTCCCCGTAATTTGTAAGCAAATCAGAATCTGAGATATTCATCTTTTTGTGTTAGCCTCCATTTTTAATCCAAAACCAGATTGTCTTTCAGGAATATGAAAGACAATAAAATGAAACACCCATGAAGAAAAACATTGTAGGAGAAAAAATAAGTACCTTATGTGCCGGTAAGAATATAACCAGGGAGGAATTATCCAATCGCTCCGGACTTTCCGTTGAACAGATTGATGTCATCGAAAACAGTGATACCATCCCTTCCCTGGCACCGCTCATCAAGATTGCACGTGCCATGGGTGTCCGTCCGGGTACTTTTTTAGATGATTGCGAAGAATTAGGCCCGGTAGTGCACCGCCATTCGGAGATACAAAAGCCGGCAACTTTTTCAAGCCAGGTATCGAGTGCCAATTCCCATTTGGATTTTTTCTCTTTGGCAGCCCGTAAAACAGGGAGGCACATGGAGCCTTTCCTGATTGATATCAAACCTTCTTCCACCCATGAACCGATTCTTTCCTCCCACGAAGGGGAAGAATTTATTTTCGTACTCAAAGGTTCCGTGAAAATCAACTACGGTAAAGAAACGCATATCCTGCTTTCAGGCGATAGCATTTACTATGATTCCATAGTCGATCATCTGGTCAGTGCCCTGAACGGGGACCCCGCTCAGATTGTTGCTGTGGTGTATACACCTTTTTAAGAATGTACGATTTATTTATTTACAATTTACAATTGGTGAAATGATTTTCCGTCATAAGCCTGATATACCATATCTGCGTAAATCATTTTCTTTATCTGTGTAAATCATTTTCTTATGGAATTATCAAACAGAACGTTAGGCGATTGGCTTGAGCATTGGGCCACCGTATCTCCCGATCATGAATATATCGTTTATTCCGACCGTAACCTGCGCTTTACCTGGTCGGCATTTAACAACCGGGTCGATAATATGGCCAGGGGACTGCTGGCTATTGGAGTGACCCATGGGGTTCATGTGGGTATCTGGGCTCAGAATGTGCCTGACTGGCTTACTTTCCTGTATGCCTGTGCCAAACTGGGTGCCGTGGCCGTCACGGTAAATACCAACTACAAGGATAACGAGCTGGCTTTTATTCTGGAGAATTCGGATATGCACACCCTTTGCCTGACCGATGGTGTTCCGGGGAGTGATTTTGTGAACATGACCTATACCCTGGTGCCCGAATTGAAAACCACCCAACGGGGTCATTTGAAATCTGCCCGTTTCCCTGAACTGAAAAATGTTGTGTATATAGGCCAGGAGAAACACCGCGGGATGTATAATACGGCTGAGGTGTTGCTTCAGGGAAGTAATCAGGACAATGATGCGTTTTTATCCGTCAAGGAAAAAGTTGACTGTCATGATGTGGTGAATATGCAATATACTTCCGGAACAACCGGATTCCCGAAAGGAGTCATGCTTTCGCATCATAATATCGCCAATAACGGGTATCTCACGGGTCAGCATATGAAATTCAACCAGGCTGATAAACTGTGTGTCTGCGTACCGTTGTTTCATTGCTTTGGGGTAGTGCTTGCCACTATGAATTGCCTGACCCACGGTTGCACCCAGGTGATGATCGAAAAATTCGATCCCCTGGTAACTCTGGCTTCCATTCATAAAGAACGGTGTACGGCAGTGTACGGCGTACCAACCATGTTTATTGCGGAACTGCATCACCCCATGTTCAGCATGTTTGATATGAGCTCGTTGCGTACCGGCATTATGGCGGGTGCACTGTGCCCGATTGAACTGATGCGCCAGGTAAGCGAAAAAATGTTTATGACCATTACCAGCGTGTATGGCCTGACCGAAACATCCCCCGGTATGACGCATACCCGTTTCGATGATTCTTTTGAGGTGCGGTGTACGACCGTTGGAAGCGATTATGAATTTACCGAAGTGGCAGTGATCGATCCGGTAACAGGGGAGATCTGTCCCGATGGTGTGCAGGGAGAAATGTGCTGCCGTGGATACAATGTCATGAAAGGATATTATAAAAACCCACAGGCAACATCAGAGGTCATCGATAAAAACGGGTATTTGCATTCGGGTGACCTGGGTATCAAAGACCCTGATGGCAATTACCGGATTACCGGCCGTATCAAGGATATGATTATTCGTGGTGGAGAAAATATATCACCCCGCGAGATCGAAGATTTCCTGTACCACATTCCGGGTGTGAAAGATGCCCAGATCGTAGCCGTTACTTCACCTCGCTATGGGGAGGATGTTGCAGCATTTGTCATTCCGCATGCCGGAGTAGATATGGCTGCTGAAGATGTCCGTGATTTTTGCAAGGATAAAATTGCACGCTATAAGATTCCCCGCTACATTTTCTTTGTTCCTGAATATCCGTTGACCGGCAGTGGTAAAATCCAAAAGTTCAAACTCCGGGAAATGGCGCTCGAACTGTGTCAGGAACAGGGGATTGAGATTGTTTAGACAGAGGTGAGAGGTGAGGAGTGAGTAGGTAGTGGGTAGTTGGTAAGATGTAATATATTAACATTCAAGCCATTAAGGTGTAGTTTTCGACATTTCGATTTGTCGGGACCATTCAAACCGCACAAACTCTTCAACCTTTCAAAGATCCAACATTATTAACTCTTTTTATTCTGTTCTTTCAATCTAAAAATATATTTTTGCAAATCAGTGAATATATCCTGTACAAGCAGGAAAGTCCCCATTTGTATTGCCTTTCAGACTGAATTTTACCCGATAACTTTCCGACGACCGACTACCCAATACCCACGACCTATTACCGACTACCAACTCCTTTGTCTCCCATTCACTAGCTCTTTTTCTCCTGTTTTCCGGTATAATTCCGGTATAATTCACCTAAAGCATACATATAATACACATAAAACATACCTATATAAATATGATTATCTATATTTTATGTATGTATTATGTATGTGTTATGTATGTATTATCTCCGGAGGGGAGAAAAAGGGGAAGAATAGAATAACCGGAGAATAAGATCAAAAAAACAGGATGTATTCAGGCAAATTTCAATGGATAGAAAATCAATGGAGAAAAATTATGAAAGTGGGGGAAAGAACATTTTGTCAATTGGTTGCAAAAATAAAAAAATAATTTTTAATTCCAATAGGGAACCCTGTTTTTATGTATGATAAAATAAATTATCGGTTGATTTTGATTCAACGGAATAAATTAATTGATGCAATTCTAATTCAACGGAATAAATTCCGTTGATGCAATTCTAATTCAACGGAATAAATTCCGTTGCTACAAAATCGGTCGATCCTACGGATCTTTCTGCAGCAAATGATACAAATCAAAATTGTAATCCCGATAGCTATCGGGGGTAAATGAGTAAATTGTAAATTAAAAAGTCGATCCTACGGATCTTTCTGCAGCAAATGATAGAAATCAAAATTGTAAATGATTAAATCGTAAATAAAAAAATTATCTTTGTCGCATATTTATACCCAATGAATTTATTCCTCCCAGTATTTCTTCCGGGTTGTTTTATTCATTCTCTGACCACCCGGTATTTAATTTTCAGGAAATTCCCGAAGAAGTTCACATGATGTATTTGTTTACAAATAGTTACTGCTATACGTTTCATTCGTTTAACAACGGCTGATTTTGTGCCGTTATACGAAACATTTTACGAAGCAAATTCCTTCAATTTATAGATTGATAGTTAGTTGAACATTTTAAAACAAAAACAATTATGAAAACAAAAACAATAGGACAGCAACAGGGACGAAGCTCATGGGCAGAACCCTGGAAGATTAAAATGGTGGAACCCATTCACATGATCTCACTCAACGAAAGAGCTGTGGCACTCGAAAAGGCAGGGTACAATACTTTTCTGATCAGGTCGGATGATGTGTATATCGATTTATTAACCGATAGTGGCACCAATGCTATGAGCGACCGCCAATGGGCCGGGATGATGTTGGGTGACGAGGCCTATGCCGGCAGCCGCAATTTTTATCACCTGGAAGAAGCCATCCAGGAGTATTACGGATACAGGTATATCGTTCCTACCCATCAGGGACGCGGCGCGGAAAATATACTTTCCAAGGTCGCTATTCAAAAAGGACAGTTTGTGTGCGGCAACATGTACTTTACCACGACCCGGTTGCATCAGGAACTGGCAGGTGGTGTTTTTGTGGATGTGATCATTGATGAAGCACACAATGCCCAACTGGAACATCCGTTCAAGGGAAATGTCGACCTGGCTAAAGTTCAAAAGCTGATTGATGAAAAAGGGGCATCCAGCATTGCCTATATCTGTCTGGCGGCAACCGTCAATATGGCAGGGGGGCAACCGGTGAGTATGCAGAATGCCCGGGAATTGCGTTCACTTTGTAATAAGTATGGTATCCGTATATTCCTGGATGCAACCCGGGCGGTGGAAAATGCATTCTTTATTCAGGAACGGGAGGAAGGCTATGCGGATAAAACTTTGGCACAGATATTAAAGGAATTCTGCAGCTATTCGGATGGGGCTACCATGAGCGCCAAGAAGGATTCGCTGGCTAACATCGGTGGCTGGCTGGGTTTAAACGATCGTGGTTTATACGAGGAAGCCTGCAACCTGGTGGTGGTGTACGAAGGTCTTCAAACGTATGGCGGTATGGCCGGACGCGATATGGAAGTGCTGTCCATTGGGATAAAGGAAAGCGTTCAGGATGATTATATGCGGGCCAGGATCGGACAGGTAAGGTATCTGGGTGATTTGTTGATCGATTGGGGTATTCCGGTGACACTTCCCATCGGTGGGCATGCCGTGTTTCTGGATGCTCAGCAATTCTATCCCCATATTCCTCAGGAAGAGTTTCCGGCACAAACCCTGGCTGCCGACCTGTACCTTGAATCGGGAGTACGGTCGATGGAACGGGGCATTGTCAGTGCGGGACGAAATAAAGAAACCGGGCTGAACTATCACCCTTCGCTTGAACTGACACGCCTCACCATTCCACGCAGGGTGTATACCCAGGCTCACATGGATATCGTTGCCGAATCGGTTAAAAACCTGTTCGATGTCAGGGATCAGAAGAAAGGACTGAAAATGGTGTACGAACCGAAGTATCTACGGTTTTTTCAGGCGAGGTTTGAAAGAGTTTGAAAGAGTTTGAAAGGTTTGAAAAGTTTGAAGAGTTTGAAGTTCCGTGTTCCGTGTTCTGCGTTTTTGATAAGAGAATAACCTGACATCGTCGAAGACAAGTCAGCGTTAATTCGTTTAAAGCGTTCCGCGTTCCGCGTTCCGTGTTTCGCGATTTTGATAAGAGAATAACCTGACATCGTCGAAGACATGTCAGCGTTTATTCGTTTGAAGCGTTCCGCGTTTTTGACAGGAGAATAACGCTGACATCGTCTAAGACATGTCAGCGTTTATTCGTTTAAAAAGGTCAGCGTTTTGGTTCAATTAAAATTGAGTGTCAATCATTTTGGGGACGTTTCAACTCGTAGGAAATCAACTCATTCGGTTAACTTAATTTTATGGAAAATGATTCAACCGGAAATAGATGATTTGGCTGTCAGTTTAACGCGTATTGGGAATGAATGTTGATAATCATTAAATAAAATTATAAAATCGAATTAAAAAATCACTTACAATTGGTGTTTTGTAAAACGAATTGAAATAAATGGATCAAAAAGAGTTAAAATGGACTAAAACGCAAAATAAAGCTAACTGAAACGAAAATAAACAAAATAATATATATATTTTTGACACTAATTAGTTGAAAAAGTGTTTTGCGTAATTATGTTTCACTAAATAATTAGCTAGTTACATTAAAGGGTTATTATCATGAATAAAAAAAACGTTGAGGCTATCAGGAATGTACCCCGGAAGAATTAGACGTAGGGTTGTGCACGATCCATCATAAATACATGCAAATTTTATTTCAAATCGATGCCCGGGGACATCAGCATGCCAACGGGATTCCCGATCTGAAGAAAGAAATTAAAAGGCAATATTCAGATTAGGCCGAGCGGGAAGGCAAATTAATCGCTTCGAATACAGCATCGCTCTGCAGGTTTCTGAAAAACAATGAACTTACAGGTTTTTCTTATTCCGTATCGCATGATTTACGAAGGTCTTTTCGACATATCAGTGGGTTAGTCGAAATGCTTTCAATTTGTTTTTACGATTCATTGCCAGAAAAGGTACAATATTATTTAACGAACATCTCCGGTTCGAGTCGTCGGATGGGATAGTTGATTTACTTGAATTTTCATGTATGGCAGACAGGAGTTTGCAACTAGTAAGAATCAGTTAATTAGACTTATAACAACACAAAGTTTTGGAAAATCGCCACCCGGAAGTTTGGAGATTCTCCTGTTTTGAAAAAATGATATATTTTATGGACGACCAGAACAAACCAATAACTCATGAAAAAGTTGGAAATGTTACAAATTTAAAGAATTATCATGAACACAAAAACAAATCAAATTCAAAAAAAGTTTCTTGAAAAATCGCCGACCGGAATTAAGGACTGGATGAAATAACTTTCGGAGGATTACCTGTTGGATTATTCACGTATTAGTACACACGGTAAAAGCTTTACGAGGATTGATACACAACAAATACTTGAAACTGCCATTTCAAACTTACAGTTTCTGATAACAGAAAACCAGGCTATTATCACCCATGATGTGCTGCCGGAGCTGAAAACCGATGAATCACAAATAATCCGTATATTTCAAAATCTGATTGATAATGGTATTAAGTATAAAAAGAAAACAGAAGCCCCCCGGATTCATATTGCCTGTAAAAAGAAAAATAACAACTATGAATTTTCATTCCTTGATAACGGAATCGGAATTGATATGCACTTTCATGACCGTGTATTTGTTATTTTCCAGCGCCTGCATTCAAGGGAAGAATATTCGGGATCAGGAATTGGCCTTTCGATAGCCAAACGAATCTTCGAACGGCATGGATGAACTATGAGGTTTGATTCGATAGAAAACCAGGGGACAACATTTTATTTTACGATTCCGGTTTAATAAATCAACAACATCGAAAAATCAGAAATTCTCGACATCCTGTTAATAGAAGATAATCCCGGGGATTCAAGGCTCACCCTGGAAGTTTTAAAAGAAATCGATAGGAAAAACAACCTTCATATCGTGAAGGATGGTATAGAGGCAATTGATTTCCTGTATCAGCAGAATAAATTTGCCGAAGCCCCCATGCCAAATCTGATTATTATGGATTTAAACCTACCGAGAAAGAGCGGCCTTGAAATACTGGCAGAGATTAAAACAGATGAAAACCTGAAACGGATTCCTGTTATAATACTCAGCTCATCAAACTCGGAAAAGGACATAGCCAGATCGTACGACTTACATGCTAACTGCTTTGTAACCAAGCTTATTGATTTGAATTAATTTTATGATATAATTATGTATTTTGTAAATTTTTGGTTTGTAGTCATAAAACTACCTATTTAAAATAGTAATTTTTTATATGATTGACAATCAATAGCCTGACTTTATGAACAAAGAAAATGAGAAATACCGAAAACGATGATTCTATGATTGACAAAACTGAACCCTTTTTATCAAAACCAATTCGAGGAAAATACATCGTATTGACCTGTGTTTCTATTATTCTGGCGATCAGCATACTGGATCTGGTCGGATGGGCTTTTGGAATATCCATTTTTAAAAGTCTTGATAACCATTGGACACCCATGATGATTGATACGGCTATCTGTTTTGCTCTGTGTGCCTTGTCACTCTATATCATTCAAAAAAGAATAACGACCGGATTGATATCATTGATTCCAAAAATATCGGGTGTATTGGTTTTTATAGTGGGTGCCATTACCTGCTGCCTGCATATTGCCATCCTAAATAATGTGGGTGAAAAATCATTGATGGAAATTCCTTTTCTGGGGATTTTTCTGGCACCAAATAACCGGATGGCATTACTTACCGGTTGTAATTTCATGTTGATGGGAATAAATATATTCCTGATTTCATTTCAAAAAAAGAGGTTAACAGGGATAGCTCATGCTTTAATTATAATACCGCTATTGATCAATTATATAATTCCGGTAAGTTATATTTTGGGTGTGAATAATTTACATACCATCAACAATATCCCCGTAGCTTTATCAACAGCAATTTCTTTTTGCGCTTTATGCCTGGGGATACTTTTTAATGTGCCCGACTCCTGGGTAATGAAAGTATTTACCAGTCGCGGCTCAGGAGGATTAATGGCACGCCGGTTATTACCCCTGTTGATTATTTTGCCGGTAGTGATTGCCTGGTTCAGGATCATGGGAGAACAAAAGGGGTTATTTGAATCCGGAGTGGGCTCGGCTATTGTTGCCATTACCTATACCGTTTGTTTTATTTTTCTTACCTGGCTGAGTGCAAAAGGAGGAAACCGGATTGACAAAAAAAGGGAGTTAGCAGAAGTTTCACTCAGGGAATCCAATGAATACCTGGAAAACCTGTTCAATTATGCCAATGCACCGATCATAGTCTGGGATATGTCCTCGAGAATTACCCGTTTCAACCCTGCATTTGAAAAACTGACAGGACGAAAAGCCGAAGAGGTGATTGGACGTTCCATCGATATCCTTTTCCCTTTAGATTCTGTTGTCAATTCAATGGTGCTGATAAATAAGGCACTGAGCGGAGAAAGGCTGGAAATAGTAGAAATAAATATTCAGCATGTAGATGGAAGTATAAGGACAGTTTTATGGAACTCTGCACCTGTTTTGGGTGAAGATGGAAAAACCATTACTGAAATTATCGCTCAGGGACAAGATATTACAGAACGTAAGCTGGCTGAGGAGGCAATTGCTGCCAGTGAAAATGAATTTCGCCTGCTCACCGAATCCATGCCTCAGATTGTATGGACCACTACTGCCGATGGACAAAACACTTATTTTAACCATCAATGGGTGGAATACACGGGTCTATCACTCCTGGAAAGCTATGGATATGGCTGGAACAAACCTTTCCATCCTGAAGATCAGCAGCGAGCCTGGGATGCATGGCAAAATTCTGTTCAATATAATGCGGATTATTTGATTCAATGCCGCTTGCGCCGTTTTGATGGCGTTTATCGCTGGTGGCTGATGCACGGGGTGCCCGTTGTTGACCAAAAAGGAACAATAACCAAATGGTACGGCACGTGTACCGACATCGATGAGATGAAAAATGCCGGTGATGCAATACTCCAGAATGAGAAACTTTTACGTTCTGTCATTGAAAATGTGAGTTCCGGAGTTGCTTTGATCGATGAAACAGGTAAGTTTGTTGTTTATAACCCTGTATTTCTAAAACTATTCGGACTTTCTCCCGTTTCAACCATCAAAAACGTAAACGATCAGGATTGGAGTCAATGGCAGGTTTTTGATGAAAACAAAAATATTTTGCATGTGGACGATCATCCGGTTCGCAAAGCAGCGATAACCGGTAAACTGGTTAAAAATAAGATGGTTGCCATGAAACTTCCTTCAAATAGTGATTATATCTGGATGATGGTAAGTGCTGAACCACTTCAAAAAGAAGACGGTTCAATAGATAAAATCATTTGTACTTATCATGACATTACCGAAAGGAAACAGGTGGAGGAACAGATCAAAGAGAGTGAAGAACGGCACCGGCTTTTGTCCGATACCATGTTACAAGGAGTTGTTCATCAGGATTCAACCGGTAAAATAATTTCGATGAATCCGGCTGCCGAACGTATTTTAGGGAAGACGAGAGAACAATTTCAGGGAAGCAGTTCGGTGGAAGAAGAGCATAATACCATTCGTGAAGATGGTTCGTTATTCTCCGGAAATGAGCATCCGGCTATGGTGACCCTGCGTACTGGGAAAAGCCTTCAAAATATTAATATGGGCGTATATAATCCAATTTTGGATGAATACCGGTGGATTAATGTAGATTCTATCCCGTTATTCCGTGAAGGTGAAAAGCTGCCTTACGAAGTCTATACCATATTTGAAGATGTTACCGAACGCAAGAAAATAGAAGAGGAGTTACGTGAGACTGAAGAACGATTCCGAACGATGGCAAATGCAATACCACAACTTGCCTGGATTGCCCATGCTGACGGGTTCATTTACTGGTACAATCAGCGATGGTACGATTATACAGGCACTACACCTGATCAAATGGAAGGCTGGGGATGGCAGCGTGTACACGATCCGGAAGTACTTCCAAATGTATTGGAGAAATGGACGAGTTCAATTAATACCGGAGAAACATTCGATATGGAGTTTCCACTGCTCGGTGCAGATGGAATATTCCGGACCTTTCTGACACGGGTTATGCCATTGAAAGATTCGGAGGGACGTGTTATCCAATGGTTCGGAACCAATACGGATGTAGAAGAATTTAAACGTTCTGAACAGACCCTGCGTGAAAGTGAAGAACGTTATAAATCGCTGTTTCAGGATAATTATTCAGTGATGATGTTACTGAATCCTCAAACCGGAGAAATCATAGATGCTAATCCGACTGCCTGTACTTATTATGGCTGGTCACATGCAGAAATATGCAACCTGAATATCGCTGAAATAAATACCCTGACCAATGAGGAAATAACACTGGAAATGCAACAGGCAAAAGAAGAGAAACGGAATCATTTCTTCTTCAGGCACCGCCTTGCAACCAATGAAATTCGTGATGTTGAAGTTTATTCAGGGCCTATCCGGTTTGGGGAGGAAATCTTGTTGTATTCCCTGGTCCATGATATTACAGACAGAAAACAAGCTGAAACAGAATTGCAAAAAAGTAAAGATAATCTACGAGCTATCCTGGATGCCACCAAAGAATCTATATACGTTTTTGACACAAATGGAGTCATTGTAAATGCAAACGAAACAGCAGCTTCGCGTTTAAATTTAAGTCTAAAGGATATAGTAGGAAATCATTTCGGAAAATTTATCCCAAAGGAGTTAGTGCCTACTCGTTGGGAATATATATTGAAAGTTTTTAAAACCGGAGAACAGTCAAAATATGAAGATCAACGAAACGATTATATCTTTGAACATAATTTTTTCCCAATTTTTGAAAATGGGAATGTAAATTATGTAGTAAGTTTTAGCAGGGATATTACCAGGCAAAAGCAAGCTAACGAGGCAATTCTAAACAGTGAGCGAAAACTATCGGAGATCTATGCATCCATGTCAGAAGGTCTGGCTGTGCATGACTTGATTTATGATCAATCAGGGAAAGTAACTGATTATAAAATAACTGAAGTAAATCCGGCATATGCAGAAATTACCGGGATTAGGCGAAATGAAGTGATTGGCAGGAAAGCCACTGAAGTTTATTCCGTGGAACACGCACCATACCTGGATTTTTATTCTGAAGTTGAATCTACAGGCAAATCAGCCTCATTTGAGACTTATTTTCAGCCTATGAATAAACATTTTTCCATATCTGTTTTTTCACCCCGAAAAGGAAGTTTTGTGACTGTCTTCAAGGATATGACAGATCGTAAAAAAGCAGAAGAGGAACTGGAGGTCTATCGCAAGCATCTGGAAGAATTGGTGGAAAATCGTACTTCCGAACTTGCAACAGCGATCAGCAACCTGGAACAATCGAACAAAGAGCTGGAAGAATTTGCCTATGTTGCGTCCCACGACTTGCAGGAACCGCTGCGCATGGTATCGAGCTATACCCAATTGCTCGAAAGAAGATACAAGGACAAACTGGACCAGGATGCCAATGATTTTATTAATTATGCCGTGGATGGTGCAAACCGTATGCAACGTTTAATAAACGACCTGCTCGAATATTCGAGGGTCTCCTCAAAAGGCAGGGAGTTTACGAAGATTGATATCTCGCAGGTTCTCGGGCAGGTTGTTTCGAATCTTCAGTATCTGATAGCAGATAACCTGGCATTGGTGACGAATGAAGATCTTCCTGTATTAAGTATTGATGAGATCCAGATTACCCGGGTTTTTCAAAATCTGATTGAGAACGGCATCAAATATAAAAAGAAAACTGAACTGCCCAGGATTCATATCAGCTGTAAAAAGAAAAATCATATGTATGAATTTGCGGTGCGTGATAACGGAATAGGCATCGATATGCAATACCATGACAGGATATTTATCATTTTTCAACGTCTTCACAAGAAAGCCGATTATCCGGGTACCGGAATTGGCCTATCTATCACGAAACGCATCATCGAACGGCATGGAGGAACGATATGGTTTGATTCGAAAGAAAATGAAGGGACAACATTTTATTTTACGATCCCGGAAGGATGAAAGAACCCCCGGCCCCTAAAGGGGAGGAAGAGAAAGAAAAAGAAACAGTAGGTAGTTGGTAGTAGGTAGTTGATAGTAGGTTGTGTGTATAAGGGATGAGTAATCAAATTTACTAAAAGAATTTATTAAAGAAATAAAATCAATTAAAAAATTATCAAATATGGAAGATTTAAAATTGGCTGAGATACTATTAATCGAAGACAACCCCGGTGATGCACGACTGACGCAGGAAGCATTAAAAGATGGGAAAATGAAAATCAACCTGAGCATTGTCTATGATGGTGAAGAGGGAACAGATTTTTTATTTAAAAGAAACAAATATGTGGATGCCCCACGACCGGATCTGATTATTCTGGACCTGAACCTCCCTAAGAAAAACGGCAGGGAAGTACTGGCTGAGATAAAAACAGACGAGAAGCTGAAAATGATTCCGGTTATAATTCTTACTACTTCCAAAGCACAGGAAGATATTCTTAAAACTTATAACCTGCATGCGAATTGTTATATTACAAAACCTATTGACCTGACCAAATTTTTTGAAGTCGTTAAACTAATTGAAGGTTTTTGGCTCACCATTGTAAAATTACCAAAATATGACTGAAATTTCTAATCAAAAAATACTTCTCATAGAAGATAACCCGGGTGACATCAGGTTGATGAAAGAGATGCTGAATGAAATGGTGAACTTTGATTACCATCTGATTCATGCTGAAACCTTAATTGAAGGTTGTGAATTGATTAAAAAACATACTGTCATTCTCATTCTGCTTGACCTCAATCTGCCTGATAGTACCGGAAAGGATACATTTGATGCAGTCATGCATTATGCTGAGCAGATTCCGGTGGTTCTTGTCAGTGGTATGCAAAATGTGGAGTTGTCTTTATCACTTATAAAAGATGGTGCACAGGATTATATTGTAAAAAACGATTTAAACAGTTCGATGTTAACAAAATCCATTGAATTTGCCATTGAACGGAAAAAACTGATGAGCCAGTTAAATGCAAAAACACAAGAACTGCAACAACTTAATTCATTTTATGTAAACAGGGAGATTTTAGTGCTTGAATTAAAGAATGAAGTGAACAGGTTGTTGGAAAAGTCAGGTGAGAAGAAAAAATTCTAAGCTTTGAGCGTTGAGTATCGAGCGTTGAGTATCGAGCGTTGAGTATCGAGCGTTGAGCATCGAGCATCGAGCGTTGAGTATCGAGCGTTAAGCATCGAGCATCGAGCGTTGAGTATCGAGCATCGAACGTTGAGTATCGAGCGTTAAGTGTCGAGCATCGAGCGTTGAGTATCGAGCATCGAGCGTTGAGCATCGAGCGTTGAGCAACGACACAACGAATCACGAACGACAACGTTATTTCATTCTTTAATAAACAGCAACATTCAAAACATAAGTATTAAATTTATTCAGCTTCATTTATAAATACTTTTTAAGATCTGCATTTTAATTCCAAAAGTAGGATATTACTTCTTTTTAATAGTTATAATTTTCGACTCTTCAAACTACTCATTAAATTCAATTTTAAGATAATAAGTTATGGAAGAACAAAAATTGTCAGAAAGCTATATTACGGAACAAAAAATTCTTCTTATTGAGGATAATCCGGGCGACAGAAGATTGATTCAGGAAATGCTGAATGAAATCACTTCATTTTATTACAAACTCGTTATGGCAGAGACCTTGAAAGATGGTTGCAGGCTGATTCAGCAAAATAACTTTAGTTTGATCCTGCTTGACCTTAATTTACCCGATAGCAACGGAAAGGAAACTTTCGATACAATGATGCATTATGCTGATCAGATTCCTGTAGTACTGGTAAGCGGACTGTTGGATGTGGAATTGTCCATATCGCTTATCCAGGATGGTGCCCAGGATTACATCGTGAAACCCGACCTGAACAGTACCTTGCTTTCAAGAACCATTAAATTTGCTATCGAACGAAAAAAACTGATGACCGACTTGAAAGTTAAATCCACTGAACTGGAACAGTTGAATTCTTTTTTTGTCAACCGGGAAATCAGAATGGTTGAACTGAAACATGAAATAAACCAGTTGCTGGTAATGGCCGGTAAAGATAAAAGGTATACCGTTTAAAAATAATAATTATCCGCATGCTTTCCTGTTGAGGCTGATTTCCACAGATTAAGAATAAAGATTTTCACAGATAAAGAAAATGATTTCTACAGATTAAAGAGAGATTGTCCACAGATTACACAGATTTACACAGATTATTTAGATTGATTATCTTAAATATGACCATGAATAAAGTAGGATTAAAATTGTAAAGTTATATAGGGAGCGTTTAGTACATTCCGTCCTTTAGGATGAGACATTCCGACCTTTCGGAAAAAAGCTCCGACATTTTTTGTAGAAAGGGTGTAATTGAACATATAGACTTTCTAAAAGTACCAAAATCTATTTTTGAAGGTTTAGGACGTTTTGCGGATAATCATTTTCGGATTATCAAAAATATTAAATTGACTCTCTCACAGACTCCCTGCATGATGTAACATCATATATTTTTTGTTTTATGTTGTTTATTGTCTGTTTGGAATAATTCAACACATTTAACGTGGATCCTTGTTATTTTAACGTGCTATTCCATATCTTTGTCTTTTGTTGTTAATACACACTAATTTAAGTCAATTAAATATTGTTTTCAAGAAAACCGGTATAAGCTGATATCTGACGAATGACAAAGATGTCATTTAAAGTGGGACAAATTCATTTTAATAACCTTGCCTTTTATAAAAACCTGAAAAATATGGGAAAAAACGACATATCTGTAGCCACACTCCTACGCCATAAAGCGGAAAAATTACTTGAAAGCAGACCGGAAAATAATAATCCTCTTCCAACCGAAGGTGAAATACTGAAGCTTCTTCACGAACTTGAAGTATACAGTGTTGAGCTGGAAATGCAAAATGAGGAACTCCTTGAATTAACCATAGACAGGGATGAAATAAATAAGAAAAATAAATTTTCGGAGAATGTAAAATTACGGCTAATTCATGAGTTTGAGTTAAATCAAATTGAAATGGAAATGCAGCATGAAGAACTTATGCTGTCCAACGCTGTATCAATGGATGTGGCCGATCGGTATTCTGATTTATTTAACTTCTCATCATCCGGATATCTGATTATTTCGCAATCGGGTGAAATCATTGACCTGAATTATACCGGATCTAAATTATTGGGAAAGGATCGGATCAAATTAAAAAACAGCCAGTTTGGTTTTTTTATTTCAGATGACAGCAAACCGGTATTTGCTAATTTTTTGGATGAAATATTTAAAAACAATTCCAGGAATTCCTGTGAGGTCACCCTTACATCCCTTGATTCAAAACCGGTATTTGCCCAACTCACCGGAATACTTACCCATAATAAGGATCAATGTTTGATGACTGTGATAGATATCACCGAACACAAACAAACCACAAAATACCGGGATATTACCCGGGAAATCCTGCAAATTCTGAATGAACCGGGTGAAATCCATGCATCCATTCATCGTGTACTGAAAGAATTGAAGGCTCAAACCGGATTTGATGCAGTTGGTATCCGGCTGCAGGAGGGAAATGATTTTCCGTATCTGGTCCAGAGTGGCTTCTCCACCGATTTTTTACTGACTGAAAATTCACTGATAGAGCTCGATAAAAGAGGAAAAGCTTGCCGGGATAAAGATGGAAGTATCTGTCTGGCATGTACCTGTGGCATGGTATTATCAGGAAAAGCAGAACCAACCGATCCATTTGTGACCGATGGTGGCAGCTGGTGGTCGAATAATTCGGTTTTGGTTCAGAATATTCCCGCTGGCAAAGATTCCCGGTATCGTCCCCGCAATAAGTGTATCCATCAGGGTTATGCATCCATCGCACTGGTTCCCATTCGCAATAAGGATAAAATAGTCGGGCTGATTCAGTTTAACGATTGCCGTAAAGACATGTTTAATCTCAGTAAGATTGAATACCTGGAAGGAATAGCCTCACACATTGGAGCGGCCCTGTTGCGCAAGCAGGTGGAAGAAACCCTTCGCAGAAACGAAGAACTGTTGCGTACCATTACCGGGAATGCCCCGGATATAATTATGCAGCTGGATCAACAAGGGACCATTTTGTATATGAACCGAGCCTTCAACGGGTATACAGTGGAAGAAAGTCTCGGTAAAAACTTTGTTGACTGGACACTGCCCGAATATCACCCCCTTATGATCCGGTCACTTTACATCGTATTTAAGGAAGCTACTACTCAAACCTATCTTTCAAAAGGCAATGATATACAGGGCGATACCCGATGGTACCGAACCAGTATATCACCGGTGAAGGAAGGAGAAAATGTAAAAAATGCCATTCTGATTACACGTGATATCACCGAGAGTGTGTTAAGTGAAGAAATCCTCCGCGAAAGTGAGGATAAGAGAAATGCCATCCTGAATACAGCCATGGATGGTTTTTGGATTTTCGACCGGCGTGGTTGTTTTCAGGAAGTAAACGATACGTATTGCCGCATGAGCGGCTATTCCAGGCAGGAATTGTTGACCATGCGTATCCATGATGTTGAAATAAATGATCGTGATGAAGAGATAGACGTACGCATAGCAAAAATCATTGAACTCGGTGAAGATCGTTTTGAGACTAGTCACCGCAGGAAAGACGGGAGCATTATGTACATTGGAGTCAATATCCAATACCGAAAGGTAAACGGAGGACAATTTGTTACATTTTTGCATGACATTTCCAAACGTAAGCAACGGGAAAAAGTGCTTTTTGAAAGCAATGAACATTTCAGGTTGTTGTTTGAGAACAGTTCCGATGCCATTCTATTTACTAATCTTGATGGAACCATCTATTCTGTTAATCCGGCAGCTGAAAAGATGCTTGGACGAAGTAAGGAAGAAATTATTGACCTTGGAATCAACGTTTTGGATGAAAATGATCCACGATTGATTCCATCACTGGATGAAAGAAAGGAAAAAGGACATTTTCACGGAGAATTGAACTACCTGCGAAATGATGGCACCAGTTTCCCGGTTGAAATTACATCCACTTTATTCAAAGATTCAAGCGGAATAGAACGTTCGAGCATTATTGCCCGTGATATTTCCGAGCGAAAAAAAGCGGAAGAATTGCTCCGGATAAATAACCTCCGGTTAAACCTGGCTATGTCGGTCGCAAATATGGCCTGGTGGGAAATGAATATCCAGACAGGCAATATTGTTTTTGAAAAACGGAAAGCAGAAATGCTTGGCTATCTTCCGGAAAATTTCTCACATTATACTGATTTCATGAAGCTGGTACATCCGGATGATGCTGAGAAAGCCATGGAGGCTATGCGGCAACATATCAACGGGACGGCAGAAAAATATGAAACAGAATACAGAATACTAACACAAGCAGGAGAATACAAATGGTTTTATGATCTCGGTTCTGTAACTACCAAAGACGCCGATGGAAAATCAGTGATCGTAACAGGGCTGGTGATCGATATTACAGAACGCAAAAAAGCAGAAGAATCATTGCGTCAAAGTAATGAACGCTATCAGTCGTTGTTTCAGGACAATCATTCGGTCATGTTGCTTATAAACCCGGAAACAGGAGAAATCATCGATGCCAATCCAATGGCTTGCCAGTATTACGGGTGGTCATCGACAGAGTTGTGTTCAAAAAATATTTCAGAGATCAACATCCTTTCCAACGAAGACATCCTTGCTGAAATGCAGCATGCGAAGGTTGAAAACAGGAATCATTTCTTTTTTAGGCACAGGTTGGCATCAGGCGAAATCCGTGATGTCGAGGTCTATTCAGGGCCTATCCAGTTTGCGGAAAATACGATGTTGTATTCACTGGTTCATGACATCACGGATCGAAAAGAAGCCGAAATTGAATTGCAGAAAAGCAAAGATAATCTTCGTGCCATATTGGACGCTACCCTGGAGTCTATTTATTTATTCGACAGGGAAGGAATAGTCATTGATGCGAATATCACGGCAGCAGCCCGGTTAAAAAAGGATCTGGCAGCATTAAAAGAAATGAAGATACCTGATTTTTTACCTGAGGGAATCAGTGAGATTCGTTTATCGCACCTGGAAGAGGTATTTATATCCGGGAAATCAGTTCAGTTTGTTGACCAACGGGATAATTATATCTTCGAACATAACTTCTTTCCGGTTTTTAATCATGATGAAGTGGAACATGTGGTCAGTTTCAGCCGGGATATCACCGAGAACCGGAAAACCGAGCAGGCGCTGCGTGAAAGTGAGGAAAGAGTGAGGTTTAAACTGCAAAGCATCCTCTCCCCCGAAGGGAATATCTCGGATCTGGAGCTGAATGACATTATTGATGTCCCTTCCATTCAAAAGCTCCTGGATAATTTTTATGAACTGGTGCAGGTGCCAATGGCAATCATTGATGTCAGTGGTAAGGTGCTGGTAAGTGTAGGCTGGCAGGATATATGCACGAAATACCACCGTGTTTATCCTGATGCTTGTAAGAATTGCATGGAAAGTGACGTGATCCTGACTGAGGCAATACCGGATGGGGAATTTAAGTTATACAAGTGCAAAAACAATATGTGGGATATTGCCACTCCCATCATTATTGGAGGGGAACATAAAGGGAATGTTTTTATGGGTCAGTTTTTCTTTGATAATGAACCCGTTTCTACTGAATTGTTTCAGGCACAGGCAGGTCTGTATGGATTCCCGGAAAAAGAGTATCTGGAAGCACTTGAAAAGGTGCCACGTATCACCAACCAAAAGCTGGATCATGCCAAAGCATTTTTCCTGAATCTCTCCCGTTCCATATCACAACTCAGCTACAGCAATATCAAGTTAGCAAGGGCTATCACTCAGCAACATCAAATCGAAGAAGAACTAAGAATATCCGCTCGCCGGTTGGATGCTGTATTCAATGGAGTGACCGAAACGATTATGATGATGGATGTGGATGGAAATATCCTGGATGCCAATAAAACTGCGATGAGACGCTGGAGTGTTGATGGAGAAGAGTTGAAAGGAAAGAACTGGTTTGAACTAATGAAACCGGAAAACCGAAAAATAAGGGCAGGTCAAATTCTTCATATGATCGAAGCCGGAGAGATTATCCGGTTTGAGGAAGATCGTAATGGAACGATTTATGATATTACTTTTTACCCGATTAAGGAGCCGGGTGGCAATATTAACCAGTTTGTTATGTTCTCAGGTGATATTACCGAGAGTAAGCATGCTCAGGAAGCCTTGCTGATCAGTCAGGAAAGATATTCAGCCATTTATCAATCCAGTCGTGACGGTATTTTCAGTATGAATTTGAATGGATATCTTACCGGTGGAAACAGTAGTTTTTGCAGGGAATTAAGCCTGGAACTTTCACAAATTATAGGATCAACATTACCCGATATTGGTCTCCCGGAGAATTTGTCACAGGAGCTGGAACATCTTTTAAAGGAAATCCGTGAAACCAATAATTCAGTTTTTTCAGAAATTAGAGTTCCAACCCGAGATGGGGGTGTCCGTTTTTATGAGATAGTATTAAATCCTTTGCACGACAATAAAGAGAATATCGTAGGATATGGTGGTTCTATTCGGAATATTACCAAGCGCAAGGAGGCCACCAATGCACTGATCGAAAGTGAAAAGAAATTCAGGTATCTGGTAAAAGATATGCCGGTGGGTGTCGTTTTATACGGACCAACATCGAAAGTGATTATGAGTAATCCCAAGGCGCTGGAATTGTTGGGTATAACAATGGACCAACTGAACGAAAATATTAGTTTGAATCCTGACTGGACGATGATCCGTGAAGATGGTTCCATATTTAATAAATCGGATCATCCGGTTGAACAAGTGTTTGAAACTCTTCAATCGGTTCGGGATGTCGTGATTGGTATTAGTCGTCCGGATATATCCGACTTCACCTGGTTGCTGATGAATGCCGAAATTTTGCTAAAAGAGAATAGTTCCATTCGAAATGTTGTTTGTTCAATCATTGACATTACCGAGCGAAAAGAAAAAGAACAGGCTCTGAGAAAACTGAATCAGACTTTGTCGGCACTTGGTAAAAGTAGTCAGGCTATGTCGCAGGCTTTAGAAGAAGTGGATTATTTAAAAAAGGTATGCGATATTATTGTGGAAGATACCGATTTTCCCATGGTATGGGTCGGGTATGCCGAATATGACGAGGCTAAATCCATCCGCCCGGTAGCGAGTGCCGGTTTTAACGATGATTACCTGAAAATCATAAACCTTAGCTGGGATGACAATGAATATGGACGCGGACCAACCGGGAAAGCCATTCGGACAGGAAATATGGGCATCTGCCAAAATATGCTGACCGATCCGGCTTTTGAACCCTGGCGTGAAGAGGCATTGAAACGGGGGTATGCTTCATCCATTGTTTTTCCTCTGATAACAGGGGACTTTACCTTTGGCGCCATTACTATTTATTCCCAAAAAACGGATTCGTTTTCAGAAGATGAAATCAAACTTTTATCCAAACTTGCGAGTGATCTGGCACATGGAATAACATCTATCCGGTTGATGGCAGCACACCAGGAAACAGAGAAAGCCCTGATTCAGTCGCACAATGATCTGGAACAGCAGGTCCATGAACGGACAGCAGAATTATTAAATTTGAATGAAGCCCTGGTAATGACAGAAGAAAAATACAGGACTATAGCCGATTTTGCCACCAACTGGGAGTTTTGGATTGGTCAGGAAGATGAAATGATCTATTGTTCTCCTTCCTGTGACCGGATTACAGGGTATTCATCCACAGAATTCCTTATCAATTCAACCCTTATTTACGACATCATTCATCCCGATGACTTACCAATCTACCTGGATCATCGGGATAAAGAAAGAACAGCTTCGAAATGTGAACATGAAATTCAGTACCGGATTTTCAAAAAAGATGGTACGATCAGGTGGATAGGTCATTTTTGCCGTCCTGTCTATAATTCTTCCGGTAATTTTAAAGGTACCAGGGGAAGTAATAAAGATATCACTGCCCGGAAAAAGATGGAGGAATTGCTCACTACGAGCAATCAGAAATATAAACTCCTGTCAGAAAATATTACGGATGGAATTTTTATTTGTAAAAACGGCAAATTTGAATACGCCAACAATGCGATCAGTGATATTTTCGGTTATACGGGAAAAGAGCTCGTAGGAATGAAACTTACCCAGTTAATCCTGACAGATTATCACGAAGAGTTGGAAAATTTGCTTTATTCAACATCCTCCCATAACCGGAGTTGTAATATTGAAATAGAATGTTTGAGGAATGATTTTACAGTAGTTTTTGTGGAGGTATTGTTGAACTACGTGGCAAAAGATAAAACCGTTTACGGAGTGGTCCATGATATTACTGAAAAGAAAGAGTTTCAGAAGAATATGGTGAAAGCGATCATTCAAACAGAAGAAAAGGAACGTACACATTTCTCCAAAGAGCTGCATGACGGGTTAGGACCCTTGTTATCGACCATTAAACTTTACCTGCAGTGGTCTGAGCGGCCGAACAGCAATAAGTCGCGGGATGAAATCATTGGGAAAGCAGGAGAAATCCTGGAAGAAGCACTGACAACCGTTAAAGAAATATCCACCAAACTGAGCCCTCATCTACTGACAAATTATGGATTAAGTTCAGCCATCAAAAGTTTTGTGGATAAACTAAGTGCTACTGCCAGTTATCAGGTCGAGTTTGAAACTAATTGTACCCGACGAATTGATGGTGATATAGAAACGGCACTCTACCGGGCTGTTATCGAATGCATCAATAACACATTGAAATATGCCCATGCCACTCATATCTCAATTCATTTAACCGATACCGGAAGACAGATGCAATTGCAGTATAAAGATGATGGTGACGGGTTTGACATGACTGAAACCATTGCACAACACAAAGGGTTAGGATTGTTTAATCTTCAAAACCGCATTCATACGATCGGCGGGAAAGTGGATTTGAAAAGCCACCCGGGGAAAGGTGTAGAATATATGTTTACCGTGAATATTTAAAAACGTGAGAGAATAATACTTCTTCAGCGGTTTGGGGTTGATGTAATATAGTGCATTCCGACCTCCCCCAACCCCTCCAAAGGAGGGGCGTAAGATTGGTTGAAGAAGTTTTCTATGCAATGATTTAGTTTGTTTCAGAAGATAACTTCCCGACCTCCCCCAACCCCTCCAAAGGAGGGGCGTAAGACTGGTTGAAGAAGTTTTCTATGCAATGATTTAGTTTGTTTCAGAAGAGAACTTCCCGACCTCCCCCAACCCCTCCAAAGGAGGGGCGTAAAATTGGTTGAAGTAGTTTCCTGTGCAATGATTTAGTTTGTTTCAGAAGAGAATTTCCCGACCTCCCCCAACCCCTCCAAAGGAGGGGTGTAAGATTGGTTGAAGTGTTTCCTGTGCAATGATTTAGTTTGTTTCAGACTAGAAATTCCCGACCTCCCCCAACCCCTCCAAAGGAGGGGCGTAAGATTGGTTGAAGTGTTTCCTGTGCAATGATTTAGTTTGTTTCAGACTAGAAATTCCCGACCTCCCCCAACCCCTCCAAAGGAGGGGCGTAAGATTGGTTGAAGTGTTTCCTGTGCAATGATTTAGTTTGTTTCAGACTAGAAATTCCCGACCTCCCCCAACCCCTCAAATACCGATAGCTATCGTGAGGGGCGTAAGAGAGGTTGAAGTTGGTTTTTGGATAATTTAATAAGGTGATCCGCAAAGTGTTGGAATGTATAAATTGAGCCATGATTTCAAAATAGTTCAAAAGAAACTTCCGCTATTTTGTTTTGTGAGGGCTTCCTGATTGCCTTTTAGGACTGATTGCGGATATTCAATTAACGGAATTCTGCAGAAACCAGGATCTTTTAATGCTTGATTTTAGGGTAAGAACCATATTTTAACGATTTCACAGTTAAATAGATGCATCATTTATTTGTAAAAGCTACTAATATCAATATTTTTTATACTTTTGTAACATGAATCCAACTATTACAAAGAAACCAAATATTATCATTGTTGATGATCATCTGATTTTTCGGCAAGGATTGAAATCCATCATTACATTGGAAAATATTGCAAATGTAATTGGAGAAGCCTCAAACGGGTTAGAATTAATGGCTCTTCTGGAAGATTTAAAACCCGATCTGGTGTTAATGGATATTGACATGCCCCATATGAATGGGTTGGAAGCCACTGAAAAGGCCATTGAACTGATGCCCGAACTGAAGATTATTGCATTCAGTATGTTCAGCGATGAAGAATATTACTATAAAATGATTGACCGGGGAGTAAAAGGATTCATATTAAAAACCAGTGGTATAAATGAGCTTGAAAATGCCATTCATAACGTGATGTCCGGAGACAGTTATTTCTCCAACGAGTTATTGCGGAAGATCATTAATAATTTTGGACGTCCGAATACCATCAAACAAACGGCGCTGGATAATCTGACAGATCGTGAAATTGAAGTATTGCAACAGATTTGCCTTGGATTGAGTACGGAAGAAATTGCTGAAAAACTATTTATAAGCCCAAAAACAGTTAAGTCACACAAATCTAACCTGTTGGAAAAAACGGTTTGTAAAAATACTCCATCTTTGATCCTGTTTGCGATCAAGAATAAAATTGTTGAAATATAATCATCTCTCCCTCTACTCTCATTTGATTATGTCTCTAATATCCAATAGGATAGTCGTTTGCTACTCCTTTAGGCTGATATAAGCTACTCCTTTTTACAGACAAAACCCACCTTTTAACGACTTAATTTCCCCCTTTTGGCCTTTGTGAGGTTCTTCCTATTGTCTTAAATTTGTCAGGTAATAAAAAAAGAATAATTGTTCCGGCAGAGAGACCAATCAGGTACGATTTGTTGGAAAATTATTCAATTTTAACTATAGTTTATTGGCTCATTGACTCACCTTGTATGCAATAAATGAATGTCGCGCAGTGATGCTGTGTCAAGGAAGAAATGAGATAATTCGTTTACCTTTTGTCAAAATTTACTTGTTAATTTTTAGAGGACTAATTTAACCTTACCTGTTTAAAATCTATCTGTTGTTTACAATTCAGTTTGTTATTTAAAACAGGTTTTATTTAAGTTTTAATTTGAAAATTTCAATTGAGCCAGTCTGTGAAGATTGGCTCTTTTATTTGTGTAATAATCTTAATGATAGATATATACATTTTATTTGATTCTCATTTTCGGACATTACTCATCCGAATGAGGGATGCTTGCTCCTCTTTTAAAACGATTGAAATACATCTTTTTATTCAGACAGAATCCGTTTTTCGGTTGGGTTCCGGTTCAATATTTCTTGTAATTTTACAACAAAAATACAGGTATTTACAGATTCATTTTAACTTACACCATTTTAAATCAACCGGCTATGAAAAAACCTAAAATAATTATTGTGGATGACAACCAGACTTTCCGTCAAAGCCTGATACTTCTGATTACCGTTGAAAATATTGCTGAGGTGATTGGCAAAGCATCCAATGGTGTTGAGTTTTTACAGATTCTGGCTGATAAGAAACCTGATCTGGTGTTAATGGATATTGATATGCCCGAAATGGATGGAATTGAAGCGACAAAAAAAGCCCTTGAAATAATACCGGACTTAAAAATCATTATCTTTTCAATGTATGGAAATGAAGAGTACTATACGAGGATGATTGAACTGGGGGTGAAAGGATATATTTTGAAATCATGCCATATTGATGAATTTGAAAAGGCCATTCGGGAAGTTATGAAAGGAGGAACCTATTTTTTTACAGATATGGATTTAATTAATGCCAGGAATAAAAAACTCAAGCTTGTTGACAAAATACTTTCGGAGACTTCGGATTTGACGGTCACTGAAATAAAATTGATTCAAAATATCTATTCAAATTCTTAATAAGTACTGATTTCCACAGAATAAGAATAAGGATTTTCACAGATAAAGAAAATGATTTACACAGATTTAAGAAAAAATGTCCACAGATTTACACAGATTATTTAGATCGATTTTCTTACATGTACATGAGTAGATAGATTTTAAATTGCAAAGTGATACAAGGAGCGTTTGGCACATTCCATTTTTTTGATGGAACATTCGTCTTATCGGATGATACATTCCGACCTGTCGGAAAAAAAGGCTCCGAAATTTTGATAGAAAGGGCGTAACTGAACATATTGAGTTTCCGAAAGTACGAAAATCTATTATTGATGGAATAGGACGTTTTGCGGATAAACCTATTTTTTAATTCGAATTAAAACATTTCATTTTATCTATAGCTATTTTCCTGTACTATCAGGATTAACATACGGACTTTCCGTGTTACGTCATTTTTATAAGATGTAACACAGAAAGTCCGTTTTTAATGAATTATATCATAGAATATAGTAACCCGAATCAATTCGGTTTATCCTTTTTCGGAAAGATTAAAATCAGGATAATTGACAGCCCTGAATTCGGATAAAAAATGTTTATAAAGTTAATGGACCGAAAGATTCAGGAACGACAGTATTAATTATGACGGATAAAATATTACACACATTATCAATCTATTAATCACATATTTTCCCATTTTGCATTTTTCATTACTTTCAGTTGTTCAAAAAGTAGTCCTTTTGACTGATATGCTAATACTCCTTTAATAGGTATAAAATACTTCTTTTAACAGAGCAGGATACTCTTTTCAACCCATTCAATTTGATGTAGGTTTACTTAATTTTACAGAAGAAAAATTATCTTAAAGTCTGAGTTTGCCTGAACCAATATTAAAAGATTCATAAATGGATATTAATATCAACAAAATACCAACTATAATCATTGTTGATGACCACCTGATATTTCGTCAGGGTTTAAAATCAATCATTTCCATAGAAAATATTGCTCAAGTTATCGGAGAAGCTTCCAACGGAATTGAGTTTCTTCAACTCCTGGAATACATAACCCCTGATATAGTCTTAATGGATATTGACATGCCTCATATGAACGGGTTGGATGCCACTGAAAAGGCTATTGAGATCATGCCCACACTCCGGATCATTGCATTCAGCATGTTCAGTGACGAAGAGTATTATTATAAGATGATTGATCGTGGTGTGAAGGGATTTATTCTCAAATCGTGTGGAATTAATGAACTGGAAAATGCCATACAAACTGTGATGAAAGGAGAAAATTATTTTTCGAATGAACTGTTACGTAAAATTATCAATAACTATGGAAGGTCAACTGACATCAAACCTGCAAAATATGATAAACTGACAAACCGGGAAACAGAGGTTTTGCAGTTGATATGTGAAGGATTTAATACGGAAGAAATTGCAACAAAACTTGCGATTAGCCCTTTAACCATTAAATCGCATAAATCGAATCTGTTGGTAAAAACAATTAGTAAAAATACTCCGGCACTTATACTTTTTGCGATCAAAAATAAAATTGTGGATGTTTAATGCCATCGACTTTCAATAAACAGTTACAGTCAATTCAGGTTCATTTGTTTTATTTTAAAGATGCAAATTCCTTTCATGTTTTATTCATGTATTTAGTCAATTATCGTAAAAATTGAAATAACAGGACATTAGTTAATTTTCGACAGATAGATAGTCCTTAAGGCTGATTAGAATCTACACCTTTTTCCCGAAAAAAATACATCGATTGCCAGGGGGAGTATACTCTTTTAAACGCATTTAATTTATTTTAAGAAGACTTATTTTTACAAATGCAAATCTGAAAATTAATGGGTTCGTTAAAATACAAAATAGATACAAAATGAATCCTGAAAGTAATAAAAAACCTGACATAATCATTGTGGATGATCACCTGATCTTTCGGCAGGGAATAAAGGCGATCATTAACTTTGAAGAAATAGGCTCCATCATCGGAGAAGCTTCAAACGGGGAAGATTTTTTAGCTCTTCTTTCAGGATTAAAACCTGATTTAGTATTGATGGATATTGATATGCCCGGAATGAATGGGTTTGACGCAACCCAAAAAGCCCTTGAACTGATACCTGACCTGAAGATCATAGCTTTTACCGTATTTTCAGAAGAAGAATATTGTGCGAAGATGATGAAATTAGGGGCAAAAGGATTCATTTTGAAATCAAGTGGTTTTAATGAACTGGAGGATGCCATTAAACATGTTATGAAAGGCGAAGAATATTTTGCGGGCAATTATCATCAGAATAATTATCAGGGAATTGCCACCAAAGAACAGGCAGCAGACAGGGAAATTGCGGATGTTCCCATGCAAAACATCAAAAAAATGTTGTTTTTCCCATGGTTTGTTCCTAAAACGAATAGCACTAACACAAAAACAGTCAAATGATAAAACCTAAGCTAATACTGGTTGACAACAATCTGACATTTAGTCAACGATTAATTTTCCTGATAAATGTAGAGAACAGTGCTGAAATTATAGGAAAAGCAACTAACGGGGAAGAGTTTATTCAATTGCTGACGAAACATAAACCCGATTTGATATTAATGGATATCGACATTCCGAAATTAAATGGAATTGAGGTAGTGCGTAAGGCATTAAAAATGTTGCCTGGATTAAAGATTATTGCTTTTACCATGTTTGGGGATGATGAATATATTATCAGCCTGATAAAAGTCGGGGTTCAGGGATTCCTGTTAAAATCGCAAGCCACGATAGAAATAGAGAAGGATATACATGCTTATTTAACGATTGAAAATTATTGCATGAATAATCAAGTGATCAATATCATCAATAAATCAAGTGTCAATAAGTTGCAATATCCCAATGATAACAGACGAGCAACCGAAAAGGCTAAAAATCTGTATACAAAATTTAATCAGGCAGTCGAACAATTTGAACATAGTTACTTCATGTATTGAATAATTCATGTCCAGCGCATAAAAACAAACAAAATCAGACAAAAAATTAAACCAAATGGATTCAGTTTTTTTTATCGTTGTATTTTTTATCCTGGTGGCCATGATTCTGAAATACGGATTCCGGGTAGATGACCAGGATATAAACAACAGGCACAGGCCCAATAAAAAGACGAAACCGGTTCAACAGGATTTCAATGATAAAATCGTATTGGTAAAATACATGCAGTTTGAATATTTAGTACAGGCCATTCATCAATTTTGCAACCTGTATAATCAGGACCAATTTATTGCGATGCCCCGTTTAACCAACCAGTATTATTTATTTATCATCACTTTTCCCTATAATATTGATTTTGAAAAATTTTGTTTTTTCGTCAATTACCTGGGAAATGCAGATGGTCTTAGAAACAAAGATGATTATCAACCGAATGTTAAGGCATGGTGTACAGCAAAATCCGTTGATACCGGGATGACTGGTCTCATACTCAATAAAAAAGTTATGTTATCGATTCCTGAAAATGAAGCCAAAAAGGACAACATGTATTTGACTACCAATGAAAATGTGGGATATACGATGAATATATCTCAGGTCGGATCGCATATTAAACTTGAAAAAACTCCTATGGCGTATGAAAAAATACCGGTTAATATAACAGATTTTGCCAATAAAAAATACATTGATTTTAATTAAACAGGCTTAAAAAGGGGAAAACGAAGGGTTTGAAATTAATTCAAAACAATCAAACCAATCCTAAATCCCCTCAGATAAATTTAATGCTATTTTCAGATCAATCATTTATCATATTTAACACAACTAATATTATGAAAAAAATTATGTACGGATTGCTCATTTGTTTTGCTGTTCTTTCAACCGGATTTAGTCAGACCTCAAAACAATCGGTTGCGCCTTCAAAAGTCAACACGGTTCAAACGAACAAACAACAGAAAAAGACAGTTTCAGAAAAGGTAGTTTATACCTGTCCCATGCATCCTGAAGTATTGACCGATAAGCCGGGCAAATGTCCTAAATGTGGGATGAACCTGGTCAAAAAGGAAGTTGCTAAAAAAGTGGAGCCCAAAAAGAAGTAATATTAAACTCAAGAAGGCTACAAATTCAAATATTTAATTCATTTCAATTCAGACTGTCCACCCATTATTTCCAGGGTTAATCATCCGAGGTATAAAAATAAAATACAATATGGTTGAAAAATTAATTTCATTTTCATTACGAAACCGGTACGTTGTTTTAGTGATATCCGGGATATTATTTCTCTGGGGTATTTATTCCGTAGGAAGAAATCCAATTGATGCTATCCCGGATGTTTCAGAGAATCAGGTCATCGTTTTTACGGAATGGCCCGGACGTAGTCCGCAGGTCATTGAAGATCAGGTGACATTTCCTTTGGTATCAAATCTTCAGGGGATACCGAAAGTAAAAAACATACGGGGTTCGTCGATGTTTGGGATGAGTTTTGTGTATATCATATTCGAAGACGAAGCGGATGTATACTGGGCACGAACCAGGGTGCTCGAACGGCTTAGTTCGGCTCAACAGCTTTTACCTTCCGGAGTAACACCCACCCTTGGACCCGACGGAACGGGGGTAGGGCATATATTCTGGTATACATTAAATGCCAAAGGATATGACCTGGGAGAATTGAGAGCCTTACAGGACTGGTATGTTAAGTTTGCCCTTCAGTCGGTTCCGGGAGTGAGTGAAGTGGCATCTTTTGGTGGATTTCAAAAGCAATATCAAATTGTAATTGATCCCCACAAACTGACGTATTATAATATTCCCCTGACCGATGTCCTCAAAGCTACCAGGGAGAATAACAATGATGTCAGCGGGCGTAAGATAGAAATGTCGGGGATGAGTTATATCGTCCGGGGACTTGGTTATATCCAAAAAAAGGAAGATATTGAAAAAATAGCGGTTGGAGTATTTAACAGTATACCGGTCGCTGTTCAGGATGTAGGGGCAGTACAGGAAGGCGGGGATATTCGCCTGGGAATCTTTGATGAAAACGGAGAAGGAGAGGCGGTAGGTGGAATCATTGTGATGCGCTACAATGAGAATGCCGACAAAGTGATTGCAGCAGTCAAAGCCAAGATGAAAGAAGTTTCCAAAGGGTTACCACCGGGTGTCACCTTCAAGACTTCGTATGACCGGAGTACCCTGATTGAGGAAGCCGTGAAATCAGTCAAGGGAACTCTTCTGGAAGTGATGATTGCCGTATCACTCGTAGTTTTCTTTTTCCTGTTGCATTGGCGAAGCGCACTGATCATTTTAATTCAAATGCCCGTCTCCATAGCCATAGCTTTTATTCTGTTGAATGCTTTTAATATTTCATCAAACATCATGTCGCTCACCGGTATCATACTGGCTATCGGGGTTATTGTTGATGACAGTATCGTGATGGTTGAAAATTCATACAGGCGACTGGCCAATGAAACGAATAATACAAAAATATAATCACACCGTTCAGATCAAAAAAAATAAAATGAAAAAAGAAGTACGGGAATCAATCATAGAAAAAGCTTCAAAACAGGTCGGACCGGGTGTGTTTTACTCAACCATAGTTGTCATCGCTTCCTTTCTGCCGGTTTTCATGTTAACAGGGATGGAAGGCAAAATGTTTCATCCATTGGCCTATACCAAGACTTTTATATTGCTGATCGATGCCATTCTGGCCATTACACTTACCCCGGTGCTCATCTCTTTTTTCCTGAAAGGGAACCTGAAACAGGAAAATGCGAATCCATTGACCCGTTTTATGGAAAGGATGTATACCCCAATCTTGAAATTGTGCCTTAAATGGCGAAAAACGACCATTGGAATCAATGTTGTAGCCCTATTGGTGAGTATTCCGATGTTTTTAAGCCTTGGAACGGAATTTATTCCGCCCCTGGATGAAGGATCCCTGTTGTTTATGCCTGTAACCTTGCCCGATGTATCAAACAGTGAAATAAAACGGATTCTTCAGGTGCAGGATAAGATTATTAAATCGGTTCCGGAGGTAGAAAATGTGTTGGGAAAAGCAGGCAGGGCAAGCACAGCAACCGACAATTCCCCGATAAGTATGATAGAAACTATCATTTTGTTAAAACCTCACAAAGACTGGAGGCCGGGAAAGACAAAAGAGACTATCCTTCAGGAGTTGAATTCTAAGTTACAAATTCCCGGAGTGATTAATGGCTGGACCCAGCCAATCATTAACCGGATTAACATGCTCTCCACGGGAGTCAGGACAGATGTCGGTTTAAAGGTATATGGTCAAAATCTGGACTCAATCTATGCCCTTTCCAATAAATTAAAAAGCCATCTGGTCAATATCAAAGGAGTCAATGATTTATACGTCGACCCGATAACCGGAGGTAAATTTATTGACATTTCCATACGGCGTGAAGCTATCGGCCGGTACGGGTTGAGTATCGATGATGTAAATGCGGTGATTGAATCGGCTCTCGGGGGTGTAAATGTGACAACCACTATTGAAGGCAGAAGAAGATTTAGTGTTAATGTAAGGCTGGCTCAGGATTATCGAAGAAACGTGGATGATATCAAACGGATACTTATTCAGAGTCCAACTTCCGGTCAGATTCCTCTTTCTGCTGTTGCGGATATCAAGGTAAATGATGGTCCACCCATGATCAACTCTGAAAATGCCATGTTGCGCGGTGCCGTTCTGTTCAATGTTCGTGACCGGGATTTGGGAAGTACCGTGCAGGAATGCAAGCAGAAACTGGATGCTATGATAAAATCGTTGCCAAAAGGATATTACCTGGAATGGAGCGGACAATATGAGAATCAGATCCGGGCGACCCAACGGCTGATCATTATAATCCCGATCGTTTTGTTAATAATTCTTTTAGTCGTTTATTTCACGTACCGGTCATTAAAAGAAGCAGTCATAACACTGATAACGGTTCCATTTGCCTTAATCGGTGGTGTATTTATCATTTATTTCTATGGAATAAACCTCTCAGTGGGAGTTGCCGTCGGTTTTATAGCACTTTTTGGTATGGCCATTGAAACGTCGATGCTTATGACCATTTACCTCAATGAAGCAATGGAAGATCTGGTAGCCAAAAGAGGAAATTCTTCCAAAAATATCAGTAATGACGATTTGCATGAATTTGTCATCAGAGGGTCAGCGAAACGTTTACGACCCAAATTAATGACTGTCTGTGTTTCCTTATTTGGATTGTTCCCTGTGTTATGGTCTACCGGGGTGGGCAGCGATATTATGCTTCCCATTACACTTCCATTAATAGGGGGTTTATTTACTTCAACTGTGTATGTATTGCTGTTAACTCCGGTTATATTTGAAATGACCAAGGAACATGAATTGCGTAAACATGGAGTTATTAGTCTGATTCATGCAGAAAAATAATTTTTTATCATTTATTGAAATCAAATTATGAAAAATAAAAAAAAGTTACTTCATGCCGTTTTTTTACTATGTCTATTATCACTGATAATCGGTGTATTTTTATCCTGCAGCGGCAACAGGGTTTCCGGTAAAAAGTCAGCCCTGAATTCGGAAAATGCACCTGTCAAAAAGCAATATGTGTGTTCGATGCATCCCAAAGTGGTGCAGAATATGCCGGGAGATTGTCCGATTTGTGGCATGACATTAATCGAAAAAGTCATTGATAAAAATCCGGCAGATACTATGCTGAACAATGTTGTACTTCCGGTTAATGAATCGGTACTGTCGAGCATATCAACCGTAAATCCTGTCAGGAGAGATCTTCCCCTGAAGATTGAAGCCTCCGGAATTATCAACTTTGATGCCCGTAAAATACGGATTGTAAGTGCCCGTTTTGGAGGTCTGATAGAAAAATCATATGTTAAATCAATATTTCAACGAATACACAAAGGACAAAAAATCTATGATATATTTTGTCCGAATATTTACACCGATCATTGGAATTATGTGAAATTGATTCAAACGTATCAAAATCAGGATAACCTGACAGTTGAAGCGCGTGAATGGTTTAAATATATTGGCCTTACCAAGGATCAATTAGACGCTTTAAAGAAAACCATCAAACCGAATTACCATTTAAGCGTTTACAGTGATATGGATGGTTATGCTGTACCAGTTGATTTTGATACTGAAAAATACTTTTCACAGGGGAATGCAGAAACCAATAATCAAACAGTCAATACGGGGGTAGGTTTATATGACGGAATGACCATTGAAACCGGTACTTCCTTATTTAAAGTTGTGGATGTACATACACTCAGGGCCGATATTCAGGTAAAAACCAACGAAATAGGATTGCTGCGAAAGGGGCAAAAAGTTATTCTCAGGACAGAAGCTACATCGGGGAAACAAATTGAGTCAACTGTTCATCAGATTGAACCGCTGAATGGTGGGGTCTTTCAATTGGTTAAAGTATATTTTTCGGATAAAGAGGGATCTTTTATCCCGGGAAGACATATTCAGGCTGAAATTCAGTCAGGTAAACGAAACTCATTCTGGCTGCCTGAAACAACGGTCGTAAATATGGGGGAACATACATCGGTGTTTGTTAAGCACAATGATCAATTTTTGGCGACTGTCATAAGAACCGGATTGCATCAGGCAGATAAAATCGAAATATTATCGGGTGTGGATACATATTCAAAAGTAGCATTAAATGCTTCCCTGTTAATTGACAGTGATGGATTGATTAAATAATCCATCCAGAAGATGTTTGTCAAAGAAATGGTCAATAAAAAGTTTTATCAAAACTAAATACGTAGAGTAATATGACACAATCAAACTATACATTCGTAAGAATGACTTTTATATGGATGGTTTTTATCCTTCTGGTGTCTTGTCAGAACCACCCGGTGAAAATGACCGGTGAAAACAAGATCATACAACCGGACAATTCCATCATGTTAAGTGAAGCACAGATTCAGCTGGCAAACATAAAAGTTGCGCAGGCAGGTGAAGGTGAATTTAACTATAACCGGATATTTACAGGCGTTTTAAAGGTGGATGAGGAAAGTTCTTCGACTATCAGTTCGCGGGCATCAGGACGGATCTTAAAACTTTTTTTAAAGAATCCCGGTGAAACGGTGCAAAAAGGAGACTCCATTTATCAGATTTATTGTGAGGACCTGGTAGCTGCTGAACGTCAGTATTTCACCTTACAGAGCAATAACTGGAATTATAACGGGAGGTATGAACCCAGCCTGGCATTGGAAAACAAGTTATTATTGCTTGGAATGCTTCCGGCTCAGATTGATAAGTTGAAGAAGGATGGAAAAATATTATTTGCAGTAACCATTTTCAGTTCTGTGAAAGGTATCATTCGCACTGTAAATGTATCCGAAGGGCAGTATGTAAATGCCGGTCAGACTTTAATTGAACTGGCAGATGATTCAAAATTATGGGTGGAAGCCCGGGTTGATCCCCTCGAACTGGAGTATTTAAAAGTTGGGATGCCCACGAATATTTCGCTTCCTGATGCAGGAAACAAAACCGTTAAAAGCACTGTCAGTTTTATTAATCCATCCCTGGTACAAGGTAAAAATGCTACCATCATCCGTTCGGTTATTCAAAATCCAACCAGACAATTACATCCGGGAATGCTTGCACTTATGCACATTCAATCCGGGTTGAACCGCTGTGTTGTGATTCCGGCAACGTCCATTATTACGGATAAAAACGGAAGCGTTGTTTGGATTCAAAATGAAAACGGATCCTTTAGCTGTAAAAAAGTATCCGTTGGCATGCAATCGGAAGATGCAGTCCAGGTTTTATCAGGTCTACAGGCCTCAGAATCTGTCGTTGTCTCAGGGGCATATCTTCTTAACAGTGAATTGATTTTAAGGAAAGGGACATTGGCCGAAGCAACGAATAAAATATAAGGTTACTAAAATCAGGCAATAATCATATAAACTTAATTATAAATTTTAAAACTTAAAATTATGAAAATTACATTCATTAAATCAACCGCCTTCATTCTCCTGCTACTTCTCACAGCCGGAAGTATACCTGTTCATGCCCAATCGGTGACTGATAAAAACGGGAATGTTTATAAAACGATTAAATATGGCATGCAGGAGTGGACTGCCAGCAATCTCAATACCACCAAATTCAGAAACGGAGATATCATCATGCAGGCAAAAACAAACGAAGAATGGATTAAAGCCGGGAATGACGAGAAACCGGCATGGTGTTATTACAAGAATGATCCTGTAAATGGTGGAAAGTACGGTGTATTATACAACTGGTATGCCATAAATGACAAAAGAGGGCTGGCACCGGATGGCTGGAGAATAGCTATCAATAACGATTGGATGACATTGGTGAAAAATTTGTTAGGTGTTGATTTTGCCGGTCCCAAATTAAAAAACATTACAGGTTGGAAAACAAGGAACGGATTCAATAAAATCGGTTTTTCAGCAATCCCCGGAGGTTTGCGCAATGAAAAAGGTGATTTTGAATTTCTGGGTAAAGTTGCTCAGTGGTGGTCAAATAGCGAGCCAGTTGAAGTAAAAAAAAGTAATTTAATTTTTTCGGTCAAATTAAATGATAATACAACGGAAGTCAGCTATGTAACAATGAAAAAAGAGAATGGCTTGTCCGTCAGATGTGTCAGAGACATTAAATAAGTTTAAAGTTTGAAGTTTGAAGTTTGGAACACCACGTTCCACGTTTCGGGGACCTATGATCTTATAGTTAGATTAATAGGCGAATAAACAAATTGACTACTATCAAATTGAGAATTAATATTGAAACACGGTGCTTAGATTTAGAGAATGGGTATATCCTTTTCTCCTAAGAAACAAAGCCCCCATCAGATTTACAATTTACCCCCGATAGCTATCGGGATTACAATTTGACCGTTTACATTCGTTTGTTTCATTTCGTTTTTGGTTCGGCAGGGCAGAATAGGAGGCTCTTATGTAATATATTTGACAGGATTGACAGGATTAACAGAATTAACAGGATTAACATGTTAAAAATTATTTAAAATACATCCTGTAAATCTTGTAAATCCTGTTAATGATGTTATTTTATCAGGGCTATATTCTTTATACTGAGGGATTACTAAGTTTAACAATTCTTCATAAGGTTTTAGGTTTAACAAAACTTATTTAAAAGCAAAACCTTAGTAGGAAAACGATGAATACCAAGACTAACCTTATTGGCCGAAACATTCAATTCGTAAGAAATTTATTCAACATTTTCATTTTTACGCTGCCTTCTTAAAAAGAGGAATCGGGATGAGGTTTCATTCATTCATCACAAATACAGATGGACAAGTACAGAGAAATACAGGACAGGAAAAACAGACATTCTATTTCCACTATACGATCGAATTCGTATGGTGGAATCATCTGTCTGTCCATTCTGTTTTTCTATCTGATCCGTCCGGTATTGCCATTTGTAGAATATGCCATAGATAAGGAATACATAGCAAAAAATTTATGTATTAAGAAAAATATGCCCGGTAATTGTTGCCAGGGTAAATGTTATCTTCTTGAACAAATTAAGAAGAGTAGCGAACCATTGAATTCAAATACTGAAAACAATAAAAAAACAATTCCTGATCAGAAGGTAGAAGAACATCTGCCTTCTCCGGGAATTTTTTACAACCCAATTGAAAAAGTCAGCATACTGATAACGAATTATTCCTTTCGAATCATTGATTCTTTTCTATCTTCGTTTTTTGTCCCACCAAAGTATTAATCCAAAAGTTATTTTAGGATTAAGTAGTAAAAATATCTTCATGTTTTATTTCTCATTATGACCACTTTCCCTTCCATCTTACAGGGTTAGGGTGATAGGAATCAGGGATGAAGAAATTATATTTAAACAAGAAAGATACTATTTATATTCTTTTACTTATCTATAAAAGGTCAAAATCTAAAACAGAATTTGATTTAAATCTTAATGTCTGAAAAGCTAATTATGCTCTGTCGGATGAAATTGATGTTTCGTAATTTTTCACTTTTAAATTCTAACAAACATGAACTCAACTATAAAAAAATACATAATCCTTTGTGTCATTTCGGTATTTTTGGTATCCTGCAACAATAATGAACCAATTGTTCCGGTTACGAATAACTATATCAAAGTGGCAGAAGCTATTACAACAAATTCATCATTTAAAGTAGAAATGTATTCAAAGGACAGCCTTTTTGTGGGGTATAATAAATTATATTTTAAAATAACAGACAATAAAACGGGATTGTCTGTTAATCACGCAACTCTTGTTTTACACCCTCTAATGGATATGGTTACATTTAAACATTCATGTCCGGTAGAGAACCCTGCAGGTAATTCGCCTACTGATGGATATTACCCGGGTGTTATCATTTTTTCGATGCCAGGCGCAAATACCTGGTCAGTAAGTGTAGATGTCACTGCAAATAGTAAGACTGAAACATCATTACTCCAACTTACTAAAGTAATTGCTACTAATCCTGTTCAAAAAATAGTGGTTATCGACAGTGTGATAAATGCCGGAGTTTTAACTCAAACGAAATACCCGATATCACTTGTTGTTCCTAAAGCCTGGCAGGTGGGTATTAATCCTTTCGAAATAACTGTCAATACGATGCAGGATATGATGAACTTCCCGGTATGTAGCGACTTAACAGTAGAAATAACACCTGAAATGCCTTCTATGGGTCATGGTTCTCCTAACAATGTCAATCCGGTTTATGATAACAACGGGCATTATGTCGGATCTGTAAATTTTACTATGACGGGTGATTGGCGGATCCACATGGTTATCAAAAAAGGGAGCAGGATTATAAGTAGCAAAGCTTACTTTGACATCTATTTTTAAAACCGCCATCATACAGATTGGACCTTTTCCAATCTGTATGATTAAATGATTATCCGCATGCTCTCCTGTTGAGGTTGATTTCCAAAGATTTAGAATAAAGATTTTCACAGAATAAAGAAAATGATTTCCACAGATTAAAGAGAGATTGTCCACAGATTACACAGATTTACACAGATTAATTATTACGAATCTTATAAAGCAGGATTAAAATTGTAAAGTTATACAAGGAGTGTTTAGTACATTCCGTCCTTTCGGATGAGACATTCCGACTCGTCGGAAAAAGCTCCGAAATTTTAATAGAAAGGGCGTAATTGAAAATATTGAGTTACCGAAAGTACGAAAATCTATTTTGGAAGGAATTGGACGTTTTGCGGATAATTATTTAAAATACTATGATTATCCGAAAAACACATAAAGCTAAGAATAATAATTCCAGAGAAATTGAATATGTGAAGTTCAATTGAAAAAAAATTAAAACCTTATTTTTCTTGATTTTTACCCTTAGTAGAAAACAAAACTAACATAAACCAAACCCTTATTCCCTTATTTTCTGAAGAATATGAAGAATTTATACAGTTTTATCAAAAGCCAATAAATACATTAAAATAAGAGAATAAGGGTGGGTTTTAAGGGTGTCAGGTTTTCTGCTAAGGGTAAGAAAACAAAAATAAGGGCTTTTAAATATCACATTTAAACCCTTGAAGACCTCACTATTTATTTCCTGTTACTTAATACTCAGAAAATGAAAAAATATATACTCCTGATAATTATATTAAGACTTGGTATGACATTGGCTGCTCAACAGAATGGAAAGAAACCAGGATGTAATTGTTTAGATACCATTAAGCTAAAAGAAGTGACTGTGTCGTGTGTTATACCGTTAAATAGTAAACAGGTTGAAAATTTTTACAAGACAAATTACTTTTCTACTATTGATAACTTAATGGGACATATGGAAGGAATTTCGCTCATAAAGCGTGGATCGTACGCCATGGAACCTGAAATGAACGGATTCTCGGCAGGTCAATTAAATATTACCATCAGCGGCATGAAAATGTTCGGGGCCTGTACCGATAAAATGGATCCTGTTACTTCGTATATTGAACCTGCGAATCTGAAAAGCATTACCCTGGAACATGGTACCAATGCTGGATTGTATGGTAACAACATAGGTGGCTCCATCGATATGGGATTACAGGAACCAAATACTAAAAGTAATCATCCTTTTTATTCCGATTTGTCTGTTGGTTATGAAAGTGTATCGAATAGCAGAAATGTTTTACTCTCAACGGGGTATACAAAAAACAAGTGGGAGTGGGGTTTAAATGGTGTATACCGCAAAAGTGATCCCTACAAAGATGGATCTGGAAACACGATTCTTTTTTCCCAGTTTGAGAAATATAATATTCATTCAGTTGTCAGATACCTCCCCGACAGCATAAATACATTTAAAGCGGATGTTTTATATGATCAGGCAAACAATGTCGGTTATCCAGCTTTACCCATGGATGTCAGCAAAGCCAGGGCATCTATTTTTGCACTGGAGTATCAACAGATTCAACGTAGCTACAACATTAAGGCCAAAGTCTATTACAATTCAGTATATCACGTAATGGATGATTCACATCGTGACAGCCTGTTTTTTATTCAGAATAAAACAACCGGAAAGACCGACTCTGTGATCATGCGGATGGATATGCCGGGAAGAAGTAACACTCTCGGCTCATTTATAGTAGCTTCATTCAACCTGAATGAAAAGAACAAATTAACCATCAAGGCAGATAATTATATAAACAGTTCACTGGCTGAAATGACCATGCACATGCATTTTGTCGGTAAACCGCTTGAATCGCCCATGTATCTTCAAACCTGGCCTGATATTGTCAGAAATTTAACCGGATTGTATATTCAAAATACGACTGCAATCAACGATAAAATATTTATGACCCTGAATGGCCGGATGGATTACAGTTTGGATAACCTTCAAACGGAAGTGGCAAACCAGGAATTTTCGGTATTTAAGTATAACCTGCCGCGGAAATTTGATAAATTTACAAAAAGTGTCAATCTATCAATTCAATATTTTATCTCTCAGCCACTCCGGTTTACATTTCAAACAGGCTATTCAGAACGAATACCTACCATTACCGAAAAATTCGGATATTATCTTTACAATGCTTATGATGGGTATGATTATATTGGCAACCCATACCTTAAAACGGAAAAATCATTTATGGGAAGATTGGGAATTAATTATGTAAAACCCAGGTTGAAAATTAATTTCAGTCAATCCATTAACTTGCTTCAGGATTATATCATGGGAATTACCAACGATATCATTCCACCTATGAATTTTTACACAAAGGGTCTTCGGGTGTTTCAAAATGTAGCGGGTGCGAAATTAATAAGTACCGATTTACAGGGTACTTATAATCCGATTGAAAGTCTAACCATCTTTAATCTGACAAAGTTTACCTGGGGACAACTCAATTCAGGGGAACCCCTTCCATTGGTTCCTCCGTTAAAAAACCTGATCTCCGTCAGTTATGAAAAAAATAACTGGTCATTTCAGGTTGATAATGAATCAGCACTTATGCAAAACCGGATCAACCGGAACTATGGAGAAACGAAATCTCCTTCGTATTCTATTTTCAATGTGAAAAGCAGTTATCAATTAAAGCTATCAGATACCATACTGGATGCCAGTATCGGTATTACAAACCTTTTCAATGCAGCCTATTATGAACATCTCGACTGGGGTCGTATTTTAAGACCGGGAAGAAGCATAAATCTTTTTATAAAGTATTCATATTGAATCGAATGAAAAGATGTTTTGCTGATCGTTTCAGCAAATTGTTCGTTGAAAGATAATATCTAGGATGTTAGACTTTTTAAACTATGAATCAACTATGATTATCCGAAAAACTCTTGAAGAATAAGAAAGATAATTCCGGAGAAATTGAATAAGTGAAGTTCAATTGAAATTTTTTAAAACCATATTTTTCATAATTATTACCCTTCTTAGAAAACTAATTTAACACAATTCCAACCTTAATTCCCTTCTTTTCTCAAGAGTATGAAGAAGTTTACCATTAAAAGGTTTAAAGTCTTGATCCTGTTGGAGAACTCCTACAGAGTTCTGTACTTTATTTCATTTATAACCCCCAGTATCGCAGGCTCAACTGGGGGTTATATACAGATTACTTCTACGGAGTAATTATCGATAAGAGTTTCATTTCAATAAATATTCATTGATCAGATCAAAATAAAAAGAAAAATAAGAACTCTGGGTGCAAAAGCTGATAGCCGTTAACTCTAAAATACAAATGCTTTATTTACAACGCATTGCAATGAGTTGTATTATAGGGTAAGAAAACAAAAATAAGGCTTTTAATATCACATTTTAACCCTTTGGATTTACGATGATGACTTATTATAAGGACGCATTGCGGATAAAATTAAGACAAATTGCGGATAATCATATAATCAACTATCAGCTTTACTGATGATCATTCAGCTTCAAACCGTTTACGATAAAATGTACTTATTTCTGCTTCAAAAAAGCAAGAGTAAATTACACATGTGTTGTGTATTGTTGCTTCAAATTTTAGAATAGCTGCATCATCGAAGATAAAATTATATGATTATCCGCAAAGAGTCATAATCATACTTAAATAGTTATCAGAGTAGCATTTTTATTATTCTTACAAACCAATAGTTTTTAAACTCTATAGTAACAATCGTCCCCAATCCACACGACGTAAATTTTTTACTCCTCTTTTATTATGCTTTTATATCCATTTTACTCCCCTTTAATTTGAGCCGGTAAATTGTCCAATTCAGCCATGTAATGGAGTATATATGGACCTATGAAAAACCGGAGTAAAACAATATTAAAACCACAACCGAAGATAACGATTTATTTATCTAATTATGAATAGGTTGTAAAATAAAAATTTTTTAGTTTTAAGCTCTAATGAAGCCCTCACTATGTAATTTATGTGTAGTGAGGGCTTCATGATAAAATTCATCAAAATTTTATAAAAATTATTGAAGGTGTTACCGGACAGGTTTTAGCATCACACTCCCTTATGAAAGCAACTAATTCAATTTTAATACTGCACGATTCAAAGAGTGTTGAATTCTTCAAATGCTCGTTAACAAAAAATTGAAAATGGATAAACATAATACAGAATTCAAATAATCAGACAGTTACTAATTTTCTACTCCTTTTGAAGTACCAAATCCTACTCCTTTCCTACTACCGCAAATACGACCTTAGTCAAAGAAATTCAGTCTTTTATGCTATTTTTAATCTAACGTTGTTTGCTAATTTTACCTCGACTAATTTCCTTGAAGAAGTATGTTAAATTACTAATAAAACAATCGAATATGTTAAACTATCAGCAACACTTATTTGAAATGGATGTAGGATGAGATTCATCTGTAAGTTTATTAAAATCAAGTTCTATGTAGTAAGTAGAATGTTATAAACAATTATTAACAAAAGCAATTATTAAATTATGAAAAAACTATTCATTACTTTAATTGTGAGTTTACTTTTTGTTACCGGTGTGAATTCGCAAAGTATTGCGAGTTACGCATTCAGTACCATTAAGCCGGTTACCCTCGAGAATATGAGCGCGGGAACCACTCAATTAATTCCGGGGTCATCCTTTGAGGTAGCCTCCGGTCTTACGGATATTGGGTTTACTTTTAATTTTATGGGAGGAACTTACTCTCAATTTTCTGTAAATTCAAGCGGTCAATTAAGATTAGGTGCCCTTATTTCTACAACGGGTATCAGCCAGGCTGCTGAAACTTCAGCATTAATTGTACCTATGTCGGGAGGTAACTCCATTTTAAACACGGGAAAGGTGCACTATACTGTATCGGGTTCAGCACCGTATCGTGTTTTAGTTGTTGAATGGAAGGATTTGAATATTCCATCTCCAATTCTTGACAATAATCCTCCGGTAGCGGAATATAATCCTACTACGGTACAGGTGTTATTACAGGAATCGACAGGGAAGGTAGAATTTAAGTATGGAACGGTAGACAATAATTCTGTACCTACCATTACCAGGGGAATTTTTATTTCATCGAGCAATACTGCCAATACGGTGAAATACATTGGTTCTGATTTCATCTCTGCTTTGAATGCTTCTTCGGTAACAGTTTATCCATTGAATGCTACTTTTACATCCGAAGTGAGTAACAGGGATTATTCATTTTCTCCGGTATCAGCTCCTACAGTGACAGTTACTGACAATTGTGATGGAACATCAACCCTCACTGCATCAAATTACACAGGTTCTTTGTTGTGGAGTACGGGTGAAACCACTCCATCGATAACCGTAACGTTGGGTGGAGATTATACCGTTACGCAAACAGTGGGTGCATATACCAGTTTGCCTGCAACAGGAACTGCTACTCCGGTACCTACCATTAACGGTCCAATGGTAGGCGGTTTGCCTGCAGTTCTTGATGGGACAACCATCACCAACCAGACTTATACCACTGAGGCGGGAATGAGTGAATATGTATGGAATTATTCTTCAGCCGGTTCAATTACTGCCGGTGGTAATGGATTTAATTTCATTACTCTTACCTGGACGAATCCGGATAAACAACAATCCGTCAGTGTAAACTACAAAAATTTAAACGGATGTGTATCGGCTCAGCCTACTGTATATATTATAAATTATTATCCGTATGCAGCTGCTATTGATCCGGCCATTGTACCACAATTTGTGGATGCAGTGCCTCATTTTGCAGCGGGACTCCGTGTCGATGCAAAAGCAGGTGGTAATTTGTTTGTGAAAGCAGAATTAACACAACAGATTGCGTTGTCAACAGGAACTGTTTTATCAACCGGTGTTATTGGGGCTGGTCCTGATATTGGGAAAGGTAAATATGCCGGTTACGCAATTTCTAAAGACGGAACTACGTATGGCCCAACTATGTGGCCTGCACAAACCATTGAATGCCAACAGGGGAATGGTTTGACCGTTCAATACATCAATAATCTGGTTGGAGTTCGTTACAGTGATTTCAATATTCTGGCCGACCAAACGCTTATGATGAACGGATATACTTTAAACGGTGATCCTTTGCTTGATCCTTACAAAGGAGATATTCCAATGGTAGTCCATCTGCATGGTGGAGAAATGCCATCAAATTCGGATGGTGGTCCTACTGCCTGGTTTATGCCAACGGGAAATCCTCTACAGGGACCCGGATTCGCTTTTAATGCGTCAACCCTTTCCACGTATCCGAATAAACAGGAAGCAACTACCTTGTGGTATCATCCTCACGATCAGGGATTAACCCGTATAAATGTGTATACCGGACTTGCCGGTTATTATTTCCTGAGAGGGGCAGCTGAAGAAACAGCCAAACTTCCGGGTTGGTCGGGTGATGATAAAGTTCAGGAAGTGACTCCTGCCGGAAAAACAGAAACATTCAACAAAACAAATACTTATCTTCCTGAAATCGAACTTGCCGTTCAGGACCGTATGTTCAATACCAAGGGTGAATTGTACTGGCCGGTAAATCCTACCAATCCAGATTTACATCCATACTGGACTCCTGAATTCTTCGGGAATATTATGACTGTAAACGGGAAGAGCTGGCCTTATTTAAGCGTTGCCCCCCGTAAATACCGTTTCCGTATGTTGGATGGTTGTAATGCCCGTTTTTTAAATATGTGGCTCAAAAACCTCGATACATCAGCCAATGGACCTAAAATAACTGTTGTCGGTACTGACGGTGGTTTGCTGGATACTCCGGTTGACCTGGATCCATCAAGTGGAAAAACCGTATTTATGGCTCCGGGTGAACGCCTGGATGTGGTGATCGATTTTTCGGGTGTAGCAGAAGGAACTGTTTTCACCCTGATGAATGATGCCAATGCACCTTATCCTACCGGCGATCCTGTGCTCCCAGGCCTCACCGACCGTATCATGCAATTTGTTGTAAACGGAAAGCTGATTGACGCAGGTTCAGGTAATCCTACCGGTTTAGATAAGAGTTTTGTTCCTGGAAATTTAAGAACAGCAAATCCAATGATTAAACTGACGGATTTTGCAGGAAAATTAGCAACAGGCGTAACTCCGGTTTTAACAAGACAAATTTTGTTAAATGAAGTATCGGCTGCAGGCGGACCTGCACAGGTGCTCTTTAATAATTCGCATTTTGATGAAGGTGCTACATCTGTTGGGATTCCACAAGGATTTGGTGGACCTACTGAAATGCCACTGGAAGGTACTACTGAAGTGATTCAGATTGTAAACACAACAGTGGATGCCCATCCTATTCATATCCATTTGCTGCAATGGCAGTTGGTGAGCAGGCAGGCCTTTAACAGAGATAATTACCTGAATACCTATGCCAATGCCTGGGCAGCACATACTCCTTTTGTGCCTATCTGGCCGGCCGGTTTAGGTTATCCAGGTGGTGCAGGTTCACCTTACCCATATTTGCAAATGAATGGAGATAATGCTGTGGGAGGAAATCCTGCTGTCGGACCATTCCTGACGGGACAGGTTATGCCGGCAAATCCGGAAGAAAATGGTTGGAAAGATGATATTAAAGCTTTCCCGGGAGAAGTCTCTACTTTTGTAGTCAGAGTTGCTCCAACCGACAAAGCTATCGATGCAAGTGCAAAAGATTTGTTACTGCCATTCGATCCAAGTATCGGACCGGGCTATGTATGGCACTGCCATATCATTGACCATGAAGACATGGATATGATGCGTCCGTTGATGATTCAGCCTTCTGCACTCCGGTTCCCACAAATTACGGCTCAGCCTCAACCTCTTGTATCGTGTGTTGGAAGTACCGAAACGATTTCGGTTACTGCAACAAGTGATACAAACATAAGCTACCTGTGGCAGATAAGCACTGATGGCGGAACTGTATGGAATGATTTGTCCAATGGTGCTCCATATAGTGGAGTATTAACTTCGTCCCTGCATATCAATCCGATAACAGCGCTAATGAGTGGACTTAAGTACCGTGTTATCCTAACCAATATTGACGGGGTTACTACTTCGAATGCCGCATTATTAACAGTAGATCCTAATGTGGTCGTAAGTGTCGAAATATCTGCAAACAGAAATAATATATACACAGGTCAATCGGTAACATTCACTCCGACTCCGACAAATGGCGGAACAGCACCGACTTATGAATGGCTTGTAAATTCAGTTGTTGTCGGAACCGGCGATACTTACAGGTATGCTCCGGTAAACAATGACCATGTAGCAGTCAGAATGACTTCGAATGCTTATTGTACAATAGGTAATCCGGCAACATCAAGTGACATCATAATGACTGTTTTACCTTCTGTATCAGCAGCAAATGATGGCGACTGGAATACTCCTACTACATGGACTGATGGTCTTGTTCCTACAATTGCTGATAACGTGGTTATCCCGGATGGCAGAACAATAACTGTCAATTATGCTGATGCTTATTGTAATTCAGTTGCAATTGAAGGTGTTTTAACGAGTACTTTAAATAGTCATACCATGACAGTAGCCACAAATGTCAGAACAGATGATACCTTTAATATTGGTGCCAATGTTTTGTTAATAAATGGTGTTACTTCAGGTGATGGAGTTATTCATGCAGCTTCAGGAACCATTGTTTACGGCGGCTCTTTAGCTCAGACCATTTCAAATATTGCAAACAATGTTATGAATAATCTGATCATTGACAACAAAGTTGGCGTTACTTTACCGGATGCCTTGACTGTAAGTACAACACTTACCATCAATGCGGGAGCTAAACTGACTAATCCTAATGCTTCGAGCCTGACGGTGAAAAATGTTTCGATTCTCAGCAACTTAGCTAACGGAACAGGTACGTTTGTTGATAATGGAACAACGAACACTACGGTGGGAGGTGTGGCCAATGTACAACAATATCTGACTGGTGGACGTAACTGGTATGTATCCAGTCCAGTTACCACAGCTACTACAGCTTCTATTAGCACTGCTTCGGTCATTCAAAGTTACGCTGAAAACACAGCCACCTGGATTTTGGAAAGTAGTACATTGAATGTGTTGAAGGGATACGTAGCAAGCATTGCAACAACAGGTAATATTACATTTGCCGGTGATGCCTTGAATACAGGTGTGAAAACTGTCACTCTGACTCGTTTGGGTGCTGCAAAGACCGGTTACAATCTGGTAGGGAATCCATATCCATCTTATCTGGATTGGACACAAGCTCTTGCTAATTCAACCAACCTTGAAGCTACCATTTGGTATCGTACGAAAAACGCAGCTAATACAGCTTATGTTTTTGATACGTATAATGCAGATTTAGATATGGGAACGGCTAACAATGGAACTGCTTTAACATCCCAGATTCCGCCAGTACAGGCATATTGGGTACGGGTTGCATCAGGTGTAAATGGTACATTAGCTCTTGATAATACAATGCGTTCGCATGAAGGGGCTACAACAAACCGTTTAAAGGCACCTGCATTATTCAATTCTAACCAACAAGTGTTAAAATTACAGGTATCTAACCCTATCAACAACACCGATGAGGCAATTGTGGTGTTTGATCCGAGAGCTTCGAATTCATTTGATTCATTTGATGCAGAAAAAATGACAAATGCGAGTGCAGCAATTCCTGAAATTTACACTTTAGCAGGGACAGAACCAGTTGCTATTAATGGTCTTAATAGTGTAAGTACTAATCCTGAATTGTCTTTAGGATTTACAGCCGGTCAATATGATATGTATACGATCAAAGCCACTGATATTCGTAATTTTGATCCGGATACTCATATTATATTGAGAGATAAATCGCTGAATGCAGAAAAGGAACTAAGTGTAGGAAGTAACTATAGTTTTTCTTCTGACGTAACAAATACTACGACCCGTTTCAGCTTAATATTTAAATCAACTTCGGTTGTAACCGGAAATGTGAATGTTGGATCTGAAAACGAATCCCTGTTTATATACAGAGACAAGAATAATCAGATTAACGTTCATCGGATCAATGCTATCGGTGAAGGAACAATAACTATATTCAACTCTACAGGTCAGAAAATTGTGAATATTCCAACAACAGGAGTCCTTACGTTGGTTGATGCTAAATTGTTGCCTGGAGTTTATATGGTAACTGTGGAAGTTCAGGGAAAGAGTACCACTAAGAAAATAACACTTTATTAATGTTTAAAATTCACCTTTAACATCCCACTCCGCAAGGAGTTGGATGGGGTGAAAATTAAATGATACATAATTTGTTCCTTATTTTTAGTGTACGTTGATCCGTTAATTATTTAAAGAAATCCCATTTCTGTTTAACATCCAGGAATGGGATTTTTTTAGAAAAACAGATTGAATTATTGACACCATGACATAGCATTCATTCTTACTTCATCCGTAAGTTAGTTTCCTGATAAAGAAAATGATTTTCACAGATAAATGAAATGATTTCCACAGATTAAAGAGAGATTGTCCACAGATGACACAGATTTACATAGATTATTTAGATTGATTATCTGAAATATATCCATGAATTAAGAAAGAGATTGGATATGACTGATTGTAACATTAGACTTTCTTGTTATTTTATTTTTTAAATATGGCCTCTCTGGCTACTCAAAATAGTCGGAAAAGCTCTCTCCCAATCCCGATAGCTAACGGGAGATGATAATAGTGCCGGGGATTGATAATGTTTTATTAAAAAAACCAGAATATTTTTTATATCCGAACATTTAATTCAATTAAACATACTCTGATAAACTGATTTTGAATCCTAAATAGTTAAACAAGTTTATATTAATGTTAATTCATTTGAAGATTTATAATTCACACACAGTCAAACAAGTAATAAAATGATACTCCTTTAGTAGTAGTTAAACCTACACCTTTTTCACCACATAAAATACGACATTCGTCAAAGAAATTCAGACTTTTATGTTATTATTAATTTATTATCATTCGGTAATTTTACATCGATCAATTAAAATGGATAATGCTCCTTAATTTATGATTTTTTAATATCTTTCGATCTGTTCTAAATACATAATATTGATGCTTTTTTAATTAAAAAGAAAACAGTGAGATTGAAAATTAAGGGTTTAGATTTTTTTAATTTTATCAGAACGAATACTAACATAAACAATTCCTACTTATGAAAAAACTATTCATTTTCCTAATTGTTAGTTCGCTCTTTATAAATGGCATCTATACGCAAAACATAGCGAATTACTCCTTTAGTACGAACCAACTGGCAGTGCTTGAAAATATGACCGGCGGAACTGTTCAATTAATAGGACCTTCATCTCAGGATGTTTCCTCTGTAATTACGGATATTGGGTTTGAGTTTAAATTTATGGGAATGACTTATTCTCAGTTTTCGGTAAATTCAAACGGACAATTCAGATTAGGGGGTACTTTAATTTCAAATACCGGAATTAGTGATGCTGCACCTGTTATGTCTTTGTTGGTTCCTATATCAGGAGGCAACTCAATCTTATCCACCGGGAAAGTCCATTACAAAGTATCCGGGACTTTACCGAACCGTATTCTCATTGTTGAATGGAAAGATTTAAATATTCCATATCCGATTTTAGACAATAACCCTCCTATTATCGAATACAATCCTACCCAGGTTCAGGTGTTTTTACACGAGACAACGGGATTAATTGAATTTAAATATGGTTCTGTATTCAATAACTCAGTACCTACGGTTACCAGGTCAACTTTTATTTCATCAGGCAATACAGCTACTACCGTAAAATATATTGGGTCTGATTTAATATCAGCAATAAATGCTTCGCCGGTAGCTACTTACCCTTTGAATGCTGTAAATACTGCTAATTTAAATCAACGGTATTATTCATTTTCACCTATATTACCACCTCCACCTACTGTAACTGTGACTAATAATTGTGATGGAACATCAACTCTCACAGCTTCCAATTATACCGGTTCTTTGTTATGGAGTACTTCTGAGACTACTGCCACGTTAACCGTGACTGTTGGCGGAAATTATTCTGTAACACAGACGGTAAATGGTTTTACCAGTTTGCCGGCTACAGTATTTGCAGCTCCTGGCGAACCAGCCGGAGTCTCGATTGCCTCCGATCAGAACAATGTATGTACCGGAACAGCCGTTACTTTGACAGCCACTCCAACTAACGGCGGAGCAGCACCTTCTTACCAGTGGTATAACAAATTGGTACCCGTAGGAACCAATTCAGCCACTTATTCATATACTCCTGCAAACGGGGAT
>Ga0209125_1000442_pt1 | contig 54878 bp, 48 predicted proteins | sample BarGraIncub1131A_FD_184503 | JGI IMG/M metagenome (GOLD analysis project Ga0209125, IMG submission 184503) | Arctic peat soil microbial communities from Barrow, Alaska - Barrow Graham LP Incubations 11-31A (SPAdes) (version 2) | ecosystem: Environmental > Terrestrial > Soil > Wetlands > Peat... | reverse complement strand
GCTAAGGCTGATGGTAAATTAAATGCTTCAAAGCTATTCAAAGTCGCTGCCGATGCTGAAACCTTACATGCACTCAAACATTTTGAAGTAGCTGGAAAAATAAAATCAACAACTGAAAATCTGGAAGATGCAGTAAGTGGGGAAACTCATGAATATCAGGAAATGTATCCTGAATTTCTAAAGGATGCCAAAGCTGAAAACAATCAAGAGGCAATCAAAACCTTTACTTTTGCCTTAAAAGCTGAGGAAGTTCATGCTCGATTATATATAGAAGCCTTGGCAGATCTTGATCAAACTGATGAAATATTTTATTATCTGTGTCCCGTTTGCGGTAATATCGAAAAATCAGTTCCGGAAAAATGCCCAATCTGCGATGTTCTCGGATCCATGTTTATTAAATACTAAACCATAAAAAAGAGGATGTTCCTTTGAAAAGGAACATCCTCTTTTCTAATAAACAATTTCAATTAACGCTTATAGGCGATTTCCAATGATTCATCTCCCGGTTTTAACAAAACTTATTTTCATCTTTGAAATGATGAATCAGCATATAGATACCCGCACAAATAAGAACAGAAACAAACAATGAAAGCATTCTGAAACCATCCAAAAGTTGATCCGAATAATCAATGACCAGGCTGGTGAAAATTGAAACCAGTAACGTGTTTTTTGCTTCAATAAGAACAAAGAACCTTATCACAAGCACTGTAAAAGCAATGGATAATATGTAAAACAATGCATAAAAATTTGAATTCCAGGGAACCGCCTCGCCGACTTCCCTAATTTTATATATAATCTCCGATTTTCTGCTCTTAAAGGGTATCGCCGATGCATAATCTTTGACGGTTTTTTCATTGAATCCCAGGGTTTCCATCAAATTATCTAAATTTTCCATGGCCTTATTCCTCCTTCATATAATTTTTCAGCTTTTTACAGGCTCGATTTAACCGTGAGGATAGTGTTCCCATAGGAATTTTTAAAAATTCGCAAATGGTTTTATAATCCCAATCATAATAATACCTGAGAATAATCACCCCTTTAAGATCATGCGGCAATAAATCCAGAGATTTTTGAACCTCACCAAAATCCAGGGAATCGATATTGTCATAGCTTAATGCATCATCCTTGTATAAGCTTTCACTATTTTCCAAATCATCGAGATAAATCATTTTTTTGTTTTTTCTCAAAAGATCAAAACAGTTATTATGAACAATTTTTAAAAACCAGTTTTTAAAACTGCTGTCCAACCGATACTGTCTGATTTTAGTAAACGCCTTTAAAAAGCTGTCAGCTACCACATCCTGTGCATCAAATTCATTGTTCAGAAGCGAATATGCATAAATATATGCATATTTCTCATAACGTTCAACAATGGGTTCAAAATATTCAGAATCATCAGTTGCAATTAACTTTTTTATTAATGCATCGTCATCTTCCTCTTCTTTATGTTTCATCAAATAAATTTCACCTCCGTTTGTTCTGCACACTTATATAACGGTTGAGCAAAGGTTTTTCTTCCCAGGGAAATATAAATAATTGGTTTCATTTCTTAATAGTTCTGTACTCATATAAATAAATTCAAAGAATGACTTAAATTCCTTCAAATGCTTTGGTTAATTCTGCAATGTCGAATTTTTTCATTTTAAGAAAAGCTTCTGTGACCCGACGCAATTTTTCAGGGTCTTTGGTTTTCATCATTTCCCCATGATTGTTGGGACAATCTGTCATGAAACCCCAAATCAGGAGTTCTGCAGTAAGATATTTATAGGTTTCAATTTGACCCACAATTCCACTTCCTGCCAAGGGCATTCCCAAAAGCAGAAGAATCCAATAACCCGTGAAAAATAGGGCCATTCCCAGAAACAGCCATCTTAACACCGAAAAGATCTTAAGGCCGCGTTCCTTCACTTTTTTCTTTTTTCCGATCAAAGGAATTGACGGTCCGATGACTTCCGAAACAAACCCATTAAACAGGCATAATGTCGAGCATTGCCACCGTCGACCAAAAAGAAGGGTACCACCGTAAATAATCACACTGATGATCCCAAAAAATATCAACGCAAGAGTGATACCTGTGAGGCCGAAAACTGCTAAATATTTAATGTAAAACGCTGAGTTGGTATCCATCAGCTGCAAAGGAACAGTGGACCAGGGCAAAGGCATTGCAAAAAAATACAATTCCGAAATGTTTAACACCAATGGCCCGATAATATGAACCACCAATGCGGCGATAATAAATCCCATGAGATTGCGTTTTCGCATGGTAGTGCGTTGAGAGGACCCAACAATTTTCAAGGTCAGAATACTCCCGATCACAATAAAAAAGGTTTTGATCCAGTTTTCATAAAAGCTCCAAAACCAGGCAATAAAACCTGCTGCCTCAGGGGTTGCACGGCTGGTATAACCGTAATTGAGACCTGCGATCAACAAACATAAAATAATATAGATCCCAAGAATCATTTTAAGAAGCTTTAATGCCATTGGCTGTTTTCCATTTTGTTTTCTTTTACACTTTCTTCTACTCTTCTTTAATGCTATAAATGTTTGAACTATTATCTGAATTGAATCATATCTGTTTTATAAAGGGATTTTAACCTTTTTTCTTAAGTTTTGCAATAGCCCTGATTCATTCAAAACCCGGTCTAAAATAAAAAAATCCTAGATAATAGGATTTTTTTATTTTTTACTTGACGTAAACCCATTTTCAGAAATAGAATAAAGCATGTAAAATTTATAAGTATCTTATTTTAAAGGGGTGAATTTGTGGAAAGTTTAAAAGTAATGATAGTGGATGATTCAACTTTTTCAATTGCAGTTTTAAAAAAAATGTTGGAAAAAAGCGGCCTGGAAGTCGTTGCAACAGCACTGAACATGCACGAAGCAATCGAAAAAGCCAGATTGAATACTTTCGATTTAATTACCATGGATATGACCTTGCCGGATGGCGATGGGATTGAGTGTTCACGAGAAATCTTGAAAAATGACAAAACTGCAAAGATCATCGCAATCAGTTCAATGATGGATGAAGAAATTATTAAAAATGCAAATGCAGCAGGCATCAAAGCATACTTGCAAAAACCAGTGAACCAAAGTGAGTTAAACACATCAATCGAACGGTTATTTGAAGGAGAAGAACTATATAGAATCTTATCTGCTAATTTTGAAGAAGCTTTTAAAGAATCCATATTCAGTTTCTTGAAAAGAGAAATCGGTGGTGAGATATTGATTGAGGACAATGAACCCACATCTGTTTCAACCAGTAAATCTTCTGGAATCTCTGTGACGATTGGGATGATCGGAAGACACAATGGCCGATGTATTATCGACATGTCTGATGACACATCAATGAATATGACAAAGAAAATATTACAGGATGACAGTCAATCAATTGACAATGCAATCGCTTTTTTAAGTGAGTTTACCAATGTGGTCGCGGGAAACGCCTGTTCTCTTCTCAATGGTTTAAATCGCTCATTTGGTTTAAGAGTATCACCACCAACTGTTTTTCGGGGAAATGATATTACCATTTCAATCGGGGATATTAAAAGTAAATCCTATAGCATAAAAACAGAATTAGGAGATGTTTTTATGAATGTTGGTTTTCAAAAGGTGGGTAATGAATGGATGTAACAATGATTAATCCTTTTATTAATGCGGCTATTGAAGTTTTACCACAATTAGGTTTTCAAAGTGTATCCCACAAAGGACTGACTGTTAAAACAAAAAATATTATTGCCAGTGGAGTCGTTGTCACACTAGGAATTGTTGGAGATAAAAAGGGTAATGTGGTTTATTCCATTGATAAAGAAGGAGCGAAAAAAATTGCTTCGATTATGATGATGGGCATGCCGGTAGACGAACTGGATGAAATGGCAAAAAGCGCTTTGTCTGAATTGTCAAATATGCTGACTGCCAATGCCGGAATAAATTTTTCAAATGAAGGAATTAATGTTGATATATCAGTCCCCACCCTTATGTACGGAGAGGATATTGAGTTAAGTATGAATAAAGACCAGATTATTTGTTCTGAATTTGATGTTGATGGTATTAAGCTGGAGATCAGTATTGCTTTAGCTTAAGGAATCTTATGTTATTTTCAATTTTCATATAAATAAAGCCAGAGACAACGTTATAGATATATCGTTGTCTCTGGCTTTATTATTTTAACCTAATTATTTTTGAGGTTCTTTCTTTAAATAGCTATAGTAATAAACTATTGGAATCACAATGGCGCCACCAATAATACGCCTCCGATAAGATTAGCGAAATACACAATCGTCCAGTTTCGAATCATTGAACCGATGGTAATTTCTTTTCTAATTACAGATATGGTCATCGCACAGTTACCTGTAAATAGCTCTGCTCCACACAACACAACTAACATCAAACCAATTGGGAAAATACCGGCACCAATCAATTTTGCAATCATACCTTCCATGCCGCTTCCCCCACCTGAGAAAGCTATAGTTGCCCCATAGGCCCCTAAACCAATATACATCCCGGCAAAAATACTTTTACATTTGTAAATATAAAAGTATATTTACAGTAATAGATTGACCGAAAAGTGCAATATATCAGATAATATGAAACAATCAGCAAATAAGTTCAATGATGTCAATTAAGATGTAATCAAATAACAATAAGTGAAATATTTTTTTAAAACGAAGATAAAATCTTCAGATGTTTGCTAAGTTCAAAAATAAAACAAGATTTTGGATTTTAAGATTTATCCCGCTAAAAAGCCAACGACAACTGTCGTTGGCTTTTTGCTAAAAGATTTGTGAGGATATTTTGAATATTGGGCTAGGCACCTTTTCACTTTACTATCTCATAGGTATCCTCGGCAATAATCATTTCTTCATTGGCACTTACGACAATAACTTTGACTTTGGATTGATCAAAGCTGATAATTCCTTCTCCAATCAAAGTTCTATTTCTTTCGATATCAAGCTTTATACCCATGTATTCCAGGCCTTTACAGACTTTTTCTCTGATATACCAAGCATTCTCTCCTACTCCGCCTGAGAATAAAAGCACATCCAGCCCTTCCATTTCCGCAGCATAGGCTCCAACATATTTTTTGAATCGATGGCAAACGGCCTCGATGGTATCCGAGGCTCTTTGGTTTCCTTTTTGAGATTCTTCATATATTTCCCTCATATCATTACTTATTCCTGATAAACCCAACCATCCGCTTTTTTTATTGATTAAGGTATCCGCATCTTCTATAGAAAGATTTTCATTTTTCATTAAGTATAGTAGTGCCGCAGCATCTATATCACCAGCCCTTGTGGATTGGATCAGCCCTTCTTGCGGCGTAAACCCTGTGCTGACGTCAATTGATTTTCCGTAAAGAACGGCATTGGCAGTTGTTCCGCTGCCAAGCATCATATTTACAATTCTATACTCAGAATAACTTTCAATCAGAAATTTTTCAGCTTCCTTTATCATGCTCCTAAACGCAATGCCGTGGAAACCATATCTTCTAATTTTATATTTTTCTGATAACCCTAAAGGAAAAGCATATAAATAAGCGTGCCTTGGCAATGACATGTGAAAACCATTGTCAAAGGCAGCTATTTGAGGAATATTGGGCAACAACTTCTGACAGGCATAAATACCGGCTAGATGATTTGGGTTGTGAAGTGGCGCCAATTCTTTAATGCTTTCAATATAATCGATAACCGCCTGGGTGATTTCTGTGGATACATTTAGTTTTTCTCCGCCCTGAACCACCCTATGACCGATTGCAGTGATATCTGCCAAAGAAAAGCCAAGAGATTTTTCTTTCGATTTAAGAGTGCTTAAAATGAGTTCTATGCCGCTTTCGTGGTTCTTTATTTCCAATGTTTCGTTAATACTATCATGGTCTTTGATTTCAAATTTAAACTGAGCGTCTGTGTATCCTATTTTACCAACGGAACCTTTGACCTGAACCTGATAGTCTGGCATTTTGCAGACTTGAAATTTTACCGATGAGCTGCCACAATTCAACACTAAAATATACATCATTTTAACCTCCTGCTATAGTTAAATTATCTGATACAATTTCTTTGTCAATTACCTATTGTTGCAGTCATTTTTTTAAAAAAAACAAATGGTAAGTCTGGTGTAAAATTTCCATCTTCATAAAGAATATTCTTTTTTATCTTTATTTGAATTTCATAAAGGCTTTTCATTAACTGTTCTCTTTCATTTTCGTCAATTGAAAACTTAACACCGTATTTATATAGATTGTCCTCTAATTCTTCTAACCAGACAAGGCTTCCATAGGCATGAATTCTTTTTCCCAACAAGGTAGTTACAAATTGCAAGGTGAATTCTCTTTCAATGGGAAATTTTATATTAGAAATAAAACACAATCCACCAGGGCCAATATTTTTAATCAATATTTTTGTATTTCCCACATTCATTTTCTTTTCCTTGATTTTTAAAATTGTCAGATCCGCTTTTAATAATTGATAAAAGGCTAATCTGAAAAATTCGCGCCGTTCCACAATTGGCGTAATGGCGGTATTATTGGTAAAAACCGGTTTGCATTTTCCTCTATCTAAAATTTTCTCAAAATCTTCCAGTGGTAAAGGTCTGGAATATAGATATCCCTGACCCGCATAACAGTTAACCTCTCGTAAAAAAGATAATTGCTCCCAATTCTCAATTCCCACAGCAACACATTTGATTTTAAGGTCTCTGGCCAGTCTGACAATGGATCGGGCTATGATTGCCGTGGTTTTGTCTGAAATAATATTCTTTAAGAAAGATCCATCCATCTTTAAAACATCGATATTAAAGGTATTCAAAAAAGATAGCGAAGAAAAACCTGTTCCAAAGTCATCAAGTGCCACCTTCAACCCCAGCGACTGCAATCTTTGGATATCATTTATGGCTTTTTCTGAATCTTCAATTAATAGGCTTTCGGTTAATTCAATAATTAAAAATTTCGGATCCAATTCAAATTCGTCAAGGGTATTTTTAATGTTTTCCACAAAGTTCTTTTCATAAAACTGGATACTGGAAAGATTAACGGTTACTTTTATTTGTGTATACCCTTTTTTCAGCCAATATTTATAATTATTACAAACTTCTCTAAACATCCATTTGCCCATTTCGATAATAACGCCGGTTTGTTCGGCCAAATAAATAAATTCTTTTGGGGATACCATCCCCCAATCCGGATGATTCCACCTTATTAAGGCTTCGGCAGCCAGTATTTCAGTGGTTTTCAGCTTAACCAAAGGTTGATAATAAACTTCAAACTGTTTCTTTTCAATGGCCTTTCGCAGGTCATTCCGGAGTTCGAATTGTTTGTAGTTTTTAACGCTGATATCAGAGGAATAAAATTTATGGTGATTTTTCCCTTCTCTTTTAGACCATAACAAAGCCATGTTGGCATGCTTAATGAGTAATTCTCCATCCTCATCATTTTCATCATCCTCGGGTTTTTCATTGTCTCGAAAATCTTTTGAAAAAATACTTATTCCCATATTTATGGTCACATCAAACTCATAAATATTCACCTTGAAGGCCCGTGAAAATAATGCAATAATGGACTGAGCCATGGTTTCATAAGCTTCGAGATTAATCAAATTTTTCACAATAATGGCAAACTGGTCTTCAGAATAGCGGCTGATAAAATTTTCATCCCCTAAAAAGGCCTTTAACCGGATCATCATTTGAATGATCATTTCATCACCTGAGTGAAAACTCAAGGCATCATTGATATATTTAAGTCCGTCAAAATCTAACATTATCACGGCTAATAATGTGTTGTTTTCTTTAGCAAGTTCACTTTGGGTGGTGAGTTCATTTTTAAAAAAGGTGCGATTAGGAAGCCCTGTTAATTCATCATGGGTGGCAATATGGTTCAGTCTCTTTTCCATTATCACCCGATTTGTAACATCCCTGAAATTTAAAACAATGCCTTCAATCACCGGATTATCCAATAAATTCTGCATATTTAATTCAAGATACACATTTTTCCCGGACTTAGTTTTAAAGGTCAGCACATTCTGAATCTTATTGCTGGAATCCTCTAAAACAAAGTTAACCATCTGGGTTAATTTTTCAAGTTCTTCTCCTTCATAAAACTTATATATTTTTTCCCCAATTAATTTCTCCGGTTTATATTTAATGACTTTTTCTGATGTTTCACTGATGTATTTTATGGTTCCATCCGGTGAAATAATTTCAAATACATCTCCGGATTCCTGAACCAGGACCTGAAATCTTTCTTTAATACTTTCAATTTCTCTCTGTTTGTTTTCAATTTTTTTTTGCATTTCTTTGGTTTCAGTAATATCCTGTGCCGGATTGTTGTTTTCTTTTGTAAAAGCCATACCTAGTCCTCCATGTCAGCGTACTTATTTCAAGCATTTATTCAGAAAATTCCTATTAATCATTTTAAACAATTGTTTTTTCTCACCCAATTGCTTTATTTTGAATAAAAATATAGTTATCAAGCTGACCAATATTTTTCGCTTGGACCTCAAAAACCACATATTCTGAGTTAATTGTGTCGATGATGTTTTTACCCACTTTGATTTTTTATGTTTATTTTATCATGACATATCAGAAAACAACATGGTTATTTTTCAAGGTATTCTACAATGAAAATCAAGGATAAAAAAATATAATGAAGTTGAAAATATTATTGTAAGTAAAACTATTTAATTATTAAAAAACGCGAATTTTAAATTCACGTTTTTTTTGACAAGACCTCATCTGAAAAGATATAATCAAATAAAAAAGGTGGTTGATATGAAATTTAAACTCTTTACAGTTTTATTATCCTGCACACTGGTATTAAGTGGTTGCAGTACATTACAAAAAACACTCTCTAAAGGTTTGGTTAATCCAACAACCAGTTTTGAAGCTCAAGGTAAAACCGTTTCTGACGCTGTCATGAGTGATGCTATTGCAATGAGCATTAAAGGCTCTAATCAGATAGGCTATAACCTGGTAAAAGATATGTCTAAAAATTCATCAGCCGATAATACCCTTCTCTCCCCCATGAGCCTTTCCTTCGCCCTGGCCATGGTTCAAAACGGTGCAAATGGAGAAACAAGGAACGGCATTTTCACAGCTATGCAGGACTCAGATCCAAACATAAACAGCCGATTTAACACCCTGTTGAATTATTTCGATCAGCTCTCTTCAGAAGAAAAAAAGGACAGCAGCGATGCCTCTCCAATCATGACTCTTAATATTGCAAATTCCTTTTGGTTTAAAGCTGACATCAGTCCAAAGCAGGACTTTGTCAATACCCTAAAGGCATCCTATGATGCTGAAGTTTATCAAACAAATTTTAATGACCCAAAAACGGTGGATCAAATCAATCAATGGGTTGAAGAAAAGACAAACCATTTATTAAAAGATACCCTTTCTCAAATCAATCCCAATACCATCGCTTTTCTCATGAATACTGTTTACTTTAAGGGTAACTGGGTTAAAACATTTGACGCCTTCCAAACCACACAGAAACCCTTTAATGTCAGCGCGTCCGAAACTGTTAAGGTGGATATGATGCACCAGGAAAATAATTTTGAATACTTTGAAGATGAATCCACTCAAATTGCTGGAATGCCTTACTATGGCGGAAGCACCATGTATGTTTTATTGCCAAAGAAAAATATTGAAACATTTATTAATGCCTCTTCCTATGATGACATTGTGACTAAAATAGATGGTGCAAAAAAGAATTCCTCCCGTTTAACAATGGATTTCCCCAAATTTCAATATGAAGCAACTAACCAGCTCAAAGATCCCCTGTCTTTAGCCGGTATGGAAACAGCCTTTTCAAGTGAAAATGCTGATTTTTCAAACATGATCGAAATGTCCAATGAGAATGTATATATCAGCGATTTATTTCAAAACACCTCCATTACTGTTGATGAAAAAGGAACCGAAGCGGCGGCGGTTACTGTGGTTGAAATGGGCGTGACCAGTATCCCGGTGGATGAATCCAAGGTATTTAACTGTAACCGTCCATTTATGTTTGTGATCCAAGAAAATCAAACAGGAGCAATCCTGTTTATTGGGGTCGTAAAACATCCCTGATATTTAATGCCCTAAAATGGCTTTGCAAACTCTACAACTGCCGGTGGAACTGGCTGCACACCATATACGAAGGTCTCGATGATCAGTGGTTTCTTTTATATGTTTTAAGTAAGGCAATACTTGATTCCGAGATTGCTATTTGATTGTTTTTTACACAGAAAGGAATTGTTTAAATATTTCCTTTCAACTCAAAAAACTGATGTCCCTTGAATGAGGACATCAGTTTTTTTCAATGCTTTTAAAATTCTTTTATAGGGTGCCTCTGGAAATAACTAAAATTCGTCGTAAAACAATATAAAACAGTCTAAATTTAATGTTCCATTTCAAAGCTGTCAATTTCACCATTTTGATTAATATGAACCGTCCCATGAAAGAATTCTTGGCTGTTAAAGACATAGGGCGAAATCTTTAAATAGAATTCACTAATGCCATCTTTTTTATAACTCTCTTCGATATCACACCACTCAACATCACCTTCCTGGCTGGATTTTATTTCGCCAGAAAAAGACTGAGACAAAAAATAACAGGTTAAAACATCATAGTTGCGACCCTCTGTGGAGTTATTGATGATACCTTTTAACTCTGCCTGTTCCAACAACAGATTTGTTTCTTCATAAACCTCCCGTTTGCAGGCGCTAATTAAATTTTCTCCAAATTCTTTTTTCCCTCCGACAATCGTATATTCATTTTTCAATGGTGGAAAATTACGTCTGATCAGCAGAACTTTTCCGTCTTGAACGAGATAACAAAAGACAACAACAACATTTTTCGCATAGCTTTCCATAATACGCCTCTTTCTTTATATTATTTTTAAATAAATAATCTCTTGAAGTTCACACAACACCGGCCTTATTCATATTTCCATTATATGACTTCCCTTATTATTTAGGAAGTTATTTTTAGCAAACTTAATAGTTGCTATCCATCATTTTTAAAAACAGAATTTCATCGTTAATATTATCAATCATACAGGCATTAAAAAGCAGAAAAAGCACATCAATTTTCTATGAAGTTGGTATTCAATAAGGTCAATGAAAGCATGTTCAGAATCAGTTGCAAATAAATCCCCTTGAATTCGATAAAAATACGAAATCAAAGAGCTTTTCGCCTTTAAATTCTCGTTAAGTTATCTTGGAATTCGACGATATTTTAAATAGAGGGTAATCATTAATCGATAAGATGCGAAAATTAAAATGGCCAAAATATTTGTGTGAAAAATATTGACAAAGGTGATGATAGTTGTCAATTTAATGGCTCGCAGCTAAATATCTATTAAATATTAATGAGGAGGTATATTTTGATGAAGTGGATTTATGATATGAAAATAAGTGCTAAGCTGTTAATCGGTTTTATTCTTGTTGCACTAATAGCTGGAATTGTGGGGATCGTGGGGATTGTCAATATCAAAGCCCTGGATGATTCAGATACTGAACTCTATGAGCACATGACAGTTCCGGTATCCCAGATTGGAGAAATATCAACCTCGTATCAGAGAATGCGAGTCATTGTCCGGGACATGATTATTGAAAATAGTCCTGAACTGATAAAGTCAAACGCTGATAAAGTCGCCATCAGAAATCAGGAGATTGATGTGGCAGCAGCAGAGTTTCAAAAAACAATTGCTTCACCTGAGATGCAGGTCGCTTTTGACGAATTTCTAGCTTCCCGTGCAGAAGTTGCTACGCAGTTTGAAAAAGTAAAGGCACTTGCCACGCAAAATCAGGATATCGAAGCCTTTGCACTGATGGCTGACACCGGTGCCTACGAAATAGCCGCAACCACCGAACAAAATGCTATTGCCAAGTTGGTTCCAATGAAATTAGAAGATGCAAAGGCGAAGTCAGATAGCAACACCGTACAAGCAAACAGTACAATCATTCTCATGATTGTCATCACCATTATCGGCATGATTCTTTCAATAGGTTTAGGTCTTTTTCTTAGTTCAATTATTAGTAAACCCCTTAAAAAAGCATCCACTATGATTAAGGAAATGAGTAAGGGCCATTTTGGGTTACGTTTGAAAATGAACACCAAGGATGAAATTGGAGAAATGGCCTTGGCCATGGATCATTTTGCAGATGATCTTCAAAATGTCGTTATTGGAACCATGAATCAGATATCCAATGGAGATGTATCCGCCAATATAGAAGTGAGGGATGATCAGGATGAAATAGCCCCGGCACTGAAACAGATCATTGAAACTATCAGAGGCCTCATTGCTGAGGCGCACATGCTTTCCCAGGCAGCTGTGGATGGCAAACTTGACACCAGAGGAAATGCAACAGCTTTCAACGGCGGATACCGGGAAATCGTCGAAGGAGTTAATAATACTCTCGATGCTGTGGTAGGTCCGCTAAACGTTGCTGCTGATTATGTTGACCGCATCGGAAAAGGCATTATCCCTCCCAAAATAACTGTGTCATACAATGGCGATTTTAAGACACTGATCAATAACATCAATGCCTGTATCGACGGGTTAGGCGCCTTAACCAAAGGGAGTCATGTATTAGGTCTAATGGGTAAGAATGATTTCACCGAAAAAATGGAATCTCAATATCTAGGAATTTACGCAGAAATGGCTGAATCGATTAATCTGCTTATTTTCAACTTTAACACGATGATTAAAACTATCAATAATATAGCCAAAGGTGATTTTATGGATTCTCTTAAGGCCTTGAAAGATCTCGGAGGTAGAGTAAGCGATAATGACGAATTAATTCCCAGTTTTATCACGGCTATGGAAAATATTTCAATGCTGGTAGAAGAAACCAAAACCATGGCCACTCTTGCCGTGGATGGCAATCTCTCTAATCGAGGGGATGCCAGTCGATTCCCTGGCGAATTTGCCAAGGTCATCCTAGGCTTTAATGATACCCTGGATGCGGTCATTGCTCCCATTCAAGAAGCTTCTTCTACCCTTAACGAATTGTCAAAGGGAAACCTCCACACTCATATGTCAGGAAATTATCGTGGCGATCATGCCGCGATTAAAAACAATTTAAATCAAACCATCGACTTCCTCAAACGTTATGTAGAGGAAATTACATCCACTTTGGAAGCCATGGGTCGTAAGAATTTGAATCAGGAAATCACAACCACCTATCTGGGAGATTTTTCAGCCATCAAATTAGCATTAAATGATATTACCTCCAGCCTAAGTATCACTATGACAGATATTGACATTGCCGCTTCACAGGTGGAAATCGGTGCCAGACAAATCTCTGACGGTGGACAAGCTTTGGCCCAGGGAACAACCGAACAGGCCAGTGCCATACAGCAACTGACTGCTTCAATTGAAGAGGTCGCCGGTGAAACCAAACGAAATGCCCTTAATGCCAATACAGCCAATGAGCTGACGTTGAAGGTTCGAACCAATGCGGAAGTCGGTAATGAGCAAATGGAAAACATGATTTCAGCAATGGTTGAAATCAATGATTCCTCAAAAAACATTTCCAGGATCATCAAGGTCATTGATGATATCGCTTTTCAAACCAATATTCTGGCTCTCAATGCCGCTGTTGAAGCTGCTCGGGCAGGTCAGCATGGGAAAGGCTTTGCCGTGGTTGCTGAAGAAGTTCGTAACCTGGCAGCACGAAGTGCCGAGGCTGTTAAGGAAACCACGGTACTAATTGAAGGTTCCATTGTTAAAGTAGCTGCCGGTACGAAGATTGCCGACGCCACCGGCGAGAGCTTAAAAGAAATGCTCAGTGAAATTGAAAAGGTAACCAATTTGGTTGGCAACATTGCTGAAGCATCCAATGATCAGGCATCTGAAATTGCAGAAATCACCCAGGGCATTGGACAGGTTTCTCAAGTGGTTCAAACCAATTCAGCTACTGCTGAAGAAAGCGCCGCAGCCAGTGAAGAGTTATCCGGTCAGGCTGAAATGCTTAAGGAAATGGTGGGAGCTTTCAAAATAAAGAAAAAATCCGAAAAAAGTATTAAAAACCCAACCGTTTCAAAAACCAGTAAACCTATTGAAAACCGAACAACGGAACCTAGAATCATATTGGATGACATGGAAATGGATAAATATTAATTCTTTTTACAATGACCACTATTTATCACAGCGAGTAATATGTCCATTCACTCCCCCATGCCAACTAGATAAACATATCTACTTGTAAAAACTAATCAAAAATATAATGACCCCTTCGAATTCGTCTAAATTTCAAAACCGAAGGGGTCGAATTATTTACATTTAGTTGCCTTTGCCTACCCATTCTCAATTTATTATGAATTATACTCTAATTGATAATAAATTGCTGAAATTTTCTTTATTGCGCTAAATATTTCAAGATATTTTAATATAAATCACTAAATTTTATACTGAATAAAAGTAGAATTTTGGTAATTAAAGAGTTATAATCTAAACGACAATGCATATTTATTCGCATGGATAATATGTGTAATCGATTATCTGTTGAATTAGTGTGAACGACAGAATTAAATAACAATCTGAAAGGGGTTATTAAATGAACGAAAGCCAAACAACCGGATATCCTATAAATGTAGAAAGAGGCAACGATGGCATAGGTGATCTTAAAATGCGTTTATCTGCAAAATTAATGGTATTTTTTATTTCACTTCTTGGGGTTACTGTAATACCCTTGGGAATCATCTCGATTTACTCAGGAGCATCAATAACTAACATTTTAATAACAATACTTGTTATTCTCTTACTCGGTGGCGTTGTCGCCTCCATTATGTCAAAACGAATTGCCAAACCCATAATAGCACTCCAGGAAACATTAGATCGATTAGTTCTGGGTGATTTAGAAGTTGAGACACTTGAAGTAACGACCAACGATGAAATTGGTCATTTAGCCAGATCCTTTAACAAAATGGTGGAAAATAAAAAAATTCAGGCCCAGGCCACCCAGCGTTTAGCTGAAGGAGATTTTACTGTCGAAATCAAACCTCAATCCCCTGATGATGTGCTTTCCTACTCCTTGATTTCCCTGGTAAACGAATTGAACAAAATTTACAATGGTATGTCCGAAACCGGCACTGCCGCTTTGGATGGCCGATTGGATTTCAGAGGCAAGACCGATGGGTACCCCGGATCTTTCAAGAATTTTATTGTTGATTTGAATAAAGTGATCACTGGATTTGTTAAACCACTAAAAGTGGCAACGAAGGCCATTGAAAGAATTGGAAACGGTAAAATACCGCCAAGACTCAATATTAAATACAACGGCGATTTTAATGTTCTTAAGGATAATATTAATAATTGTATCGATGGTTTAGGTGCCTTAACCGAAACAAAAACCGTTTTACATCAATTATTCATCAACGATTTTGGTGCAAAGATGGAAGGCAACTATTTAGGCATATATGGGGAACTTGCCGAATCAGTTAATGAAATACAGTGGAAACTCACCTATATTATGTCGATTGTCAATAACGTTTCAAATGGAAACATGAGTGATTATGACGAGCTGAGAAAAATCGGAAAACGCTGCGATGAAGATAATTTTATTCCAAGCTTGGTAAAAATGATTGAAAACATCCAATCATTGGTTGACGAAGCCGACGAAATGACTCAAATCGCCGTTGAGGGTGATTTGAATCATCGCGGAGATGCCAGTAAATTTCCTGGAGAATATGCCAAGGTCATTGAAGGCTTTAACCAGACCCTGGATGTTGTAATTGAGCCCATAAAAGCGGCCTCTGGAGCTTTGAAAGAACTCTCCAAAGGGAACTTAAACATTACCATGGAAGGTGACTTTAAAGGACATCATGGTAAAATCAAAGATGACATGAATCGAACCATTGAATTTCTCAAACGCTATGTCGACGAAATTACATCAACGTTGGAACAGGTTGGCAATGGTGACCTTAGTCAGGAAATTTCAACCTATTATCACGGTGATTTTGTTAATATTAAATTGGCCATCAACGGCATCACTACACATTTAAGTGAAGTAATGTTTGAAATTGACAGCGCATCCGGACAGGTTGAAGCAGGCGCCAGACAAATATCCGACGGTGGACAGGCATTAGCCCAGGGAACAACCGAGCAAGCCAGTGCTATACAGCAGCTTACCGCATCCATTGAAGAGGTTGCTGCTGAAACCAAGCGAAATGCTGTTAACGCCAATCAAGCCAATGAACTGACCTTAAATGTTCGAACAAGCGCAGAAGTCGGCAATGAGCAAATGAAAAAAATGATATTGGCAATGGGAGAAATCAATAATTCTTCTAACAATATTTCTAAGATCATTAAAGTCATTGACGATATCGCTTTCCAAACCAATATTCTGGCATTAAATGCAGCAGTGGAAGCCGCTCGGGCAGGACAGCACGGAAAAGGCTTTGCCGTCGTCGCCGAAGAAGTTCGCAGCCTGGCAGCACGAAGTGCCGAGGCCGTTAAGGAAACAACGGTTCTTATTGAAGGCTCCATCGATAAAGTGGAAACTGGAACAAAGATCGCTGATGATACCGGGGAAAGCTTAAAAGAAATGCTCAATGAAATTGAAAAAGTAACTGATTTGGTTGGCAGCATTGCTCAGGCCTCCAACGATCAAGCCTCAGAAATTGCACAAATTACACAGGGTATTGAACAAGTTTCACTGGTGGTTCAAACCAATTCAGCTACTGCTGAAGAAAGCGCCGCAGCCGGTGAAGAGCTATCAAGTCAAGCTGAAATGCTTAAGGAGATGGTCGGTGCCTTTAAAATAAAATCAACCTCTGACAATAGTGTGATGGCTCCAATTATTTCAATAGCCTCACTGAAAAATGACAATCCTCCATCAGAGCCAAAAATTATTTTGGATGATATGGAAATGGATAAATACTAAAGTTTACTAATAAATATTAGTTGAATCCTACTCATCCCTACTCATTTTAACTTTAATTACAAAAATAATCCCTGAGATTCGATTACTTCGAAACCAGGGGTTTATTTTTTTTAACTTATTTTTTTTATAAAGTTAATATTTACCTCACACCTGCAAACTATCTTAAACAAGATTCTTCCACTGAATTGGTATTAAATAATCAACACTTGTTTCATTGATAAATTTCTGGGTTTTTCCGACCACAAAGTAGATAATCGTTACATTATGTAAACTATCATAGCGCAGGTAAAGCCTTCCTGCCATGGAGACTACAGGAAAATCCACACCATTGTAGTCACTAGGCGGTACACCGTACTGAACATAGCCCAAATGATTTTCCCTTTGTTGATGCTGGGGTGAATTGGTATTTATTAATGCATCAATTTGAACCCAGTCGGAGAAACCTGCCATGACTGGACCTTCCTTGATATCGGTTATTTCATAGTCAAAATGCCGTTGGGATACTGGGCAACCCAATGAATCCATCACAAGATCCAACTGATCAAAGGCAACAACTTTCGTAATGGCTTCTACGTTTAATTTTTCATTGTCCCAACCGAAAATACCTTTTTCAAGGTGAATGGCATATAAGCCATAATGGGCGTTAAAATATTCCGAATTCGGATCATAGAAAGTTGAATGACCCTTTTCAAAATCGCCAAAATTATAGAGTATACTCATTTCGCCTGGTATCTCTCCATGGGGAAAGTTATTGCCCGGATGATAAAGCTTCATATTTCCAGTCCATCCACTTTGATTATTATCTTTGCCTGTGGGAATATCTAACTGCAATCCAACTTGATTGAAGACGCTTTTTGACCTGAAACTTTGTCCTTGAATTTGAAGTGCCAAATTACTTCTTAGCCCTGCAACACTGGGAGAAAATAGTATGTAAGCAAGTATTAAAATAATTACAACAAGAACTGTTACTATTTTTTTCATCATCCTAACCTCTTTCCTACTATAATTTATCCCAGTGTTTACCTTTTTGATGTCTTAGTTACGTCAAATTTCCAGAAGATACTTCTATTCCTCGATGCTCAACCGTTGTGCAAAAGGCTACTTTTATGAGCATTGAATACTTTCCTGTAACACAGTTGCATTCCAGAACATTGGGGCATGCTTCAATAAAAGGAAAAATAAGAAAGGGTAAGAGAGGTCTCTTACCCTTTCTTTCCCTTTAATATTGGCTTTAAATCAATGGTTGACCCTAGGCAAACAGAATCTCCTTGTAGTCGCAAACTAAAATTTCTTGTAATTTTTTGCCCCTTTAAGAACCTCAACCACTTTTGTCAGAGGTGATCCGATGGAAGCTTCAACCGCACCGAAAATCGCACCTTCAACTAAAGGTGAGTCCACAAGAATAATATTTTCGTTCTCAGGGATCATTTCAATGGCCATTTCTGAACTCATCACAGCACTCCCGAGATCGACTAAGATAACAACCCCTTCATCGCATTTTACCTCTTTAATTCCTGCAAATATTTTTTTAACATCTGTTCCAATATCGCCATTTTTCATTCCGCCAGCCGAAGCTATTTTTGCACTCGGCGCCATTTGCAAAGCGAGCTCTCGTGCTCCTTCAGCTATTTTCTGGCTATGTGAAACTATTACAATTCCTACCATACTTTATTTACCCGATTTTTGAGCTACTTCCCTGGCAGCTTGAAACAAGTAGGCCATGGAGGTTGCTCCGGGATCCTGGTGACCAATACTTCGTTCACCTAGATAACTTGCTCTTCCTTTCGTCGCAATGATGGTTTTTGTATACTCAACCCCTGCCCAGGCTGCTTTTTCTGCTTCTTCAAGGGCAACAGTCATGGATTTGCCTTCACTGATACTTCTTTTCATCGCATCAATCGCAGGAATCATACTATCAAGAATGGTTTTCTCGCCTTTTACAGCTTTCCCTCGATACTGAATTCCTCCTACACCTTCGTCAAAAGCAAGAATCACATCTTGATCAGATAATGCTTCTTTGCCTTTTGCAGACGCCCCTGCTCTCAAAAAAGCAGTCCCATAAAGTGGACCCGATGCGCCTCCAACTTTAGAAACCAGGGTCATGCCTACAGCTTTTAAAATTTCTTCAATGGTTTTGTCTGCAAATGTCGGTAATTTTTCATCCACAGCCTTAAATCCGCGGTTCATATTAATCCCATGATCCCCGTCCCCAATGGCTTGATCTAAATCAGTTAATTCTTGTCGATGTTCTGCCATTTTATCCCCATAAATTCGGACAAAATCCAGCACCTCAGCCTTTGTTGCCATTCCAGTTCCTCATTTCTTTTTCTATTACGACCTTCTGATCTTTTGGGTTACATTTTTAAAGCAATAGTTTCTGCTTCTGCCAGTAGTAATGTTTTTAATTCATTATCAAGTTTTAACAGTGTAATGGAAGCTCCTGCCATATCAATGGAAGTCATAAAATCGCCAACAAAGGTTTTAAAAACTTTAACGCCTTTGTCTGCTAAAATTTGGCTAACGCGACGGTTTAGGATATATAGTTCCATTGGAGGAGTAGCTCCGGCACCGTTGATCATTACTGCCACTTCATCCCCTGATTTAGGATTCATATCTTTAAGAATTCTGGACATAAGGTAATCTACGATTTCATCCGCTTTTTGCATTGGTTTTCTTTCGGTTCCAGGCTCGCCATGGATCCCGATTCCCAGTTCCATTTCTTCATCTGATAATTCAAAACCTGGTTTTCCAGCTGCAGGAACAGTACATGGTTTTAATGCAACCCCCATGGTTCTTACGTTTGCAATAACTTTTTCAGCTGTTGCATGGACTTCTTCAAGGCTCGCACCTGTTTCAGCTTTTGCTCCTGCAATTTTATGAACAAAAATAGTTCCGGCAACGCCCCGACGTCCTGTGGTGTATAGACTGTCTTCAACGGCAACATCATCATTGGTGACAACATTGGCAACTTTAATGCCTTCAGCTTCGGCAAGCTCTGCGGCCATTTCGAAGTTCATAATATCACCGGTATAATTCTTAACAACTAATAATACGCCTTTGCCTGCATCAACTGCTTTGATTGCTTCAAATACCTGGTCAGGTGTTGGTGACGTGAATATTGCACCTGCAACAGCACCATCCAACATCCCTTTTCCAACAAATCCGCCATGAGCTGGTTCATGTCCGCTGCCACCGCCGCTGACTAAAGCAACTTTCCCAACTTTTTTCTCTGCTCTTACAAGAACATCAAAACCAGGAATACGGTTAACATACTCAGGATGGGCAAGGACGATACCTTCGAGCATTTCATTTTCCACATTTTCAACATCGTTAATAAATTTTTTCATAAGACTTCCTCCTATAAATATTATTAGTATCTTAGTTAATACTATAACATGTTTCCACCCTTTTAAAAGATAAAAAATCCATTAAATGCTATTTTTTTAATACATTTGAGGAATATTTATGGAAAATTGTTTTAACCTTTATACTATTTAACATTGTCTTTCTCATTTATCTGACAAAAAACATAGGTTCCTTAGATTGTTTTAATTCTCACGATTTATTTTAAGTAGTACATTACACATTAAGGGATCACATATTACTGAACTTGATTTTCAGAAGGCTTCTACTTCACCTGAATTTGTGTCCAGTAGGATGCATGATAATCTTTACCACTTACTTCAGGAGTTCAAAAATTCCTTTGCTTTTTCCACCCATTCTTCTGGATGATAATCACTGATTTCTGAATGATAATAATCTTTTAATTCAATTATTTTACATTTTTTCATATAAAATTGGAATAATTCCGCTGATTCCTTAATACATTTCATTTCCTTACTACCGTACCAATATATGGTATCTGCCAGACTGTCTTTCAAACTTTCTTTGATCTTATATTGATAATAGGTCTCAAGAATCCGTAATAAATTTTCAGTTTTCATGGCTGTAATATCTCTTAAATACAATGCAGCAATCTCTTCAGGATACCGCATACGTTTTGGAAGTCTCTTTAGTCCCCATTCATTGAATTTTTTCGAAAACAACCACTTGCCACATAGTCTAATAACAAATAAACTATACTTTTTTAGAAATGGCTGAGGAATACAAAGTCCGCTTTCTATAATTGCTTTTTCTGCAATATCTTTCCGTCTTGATAGAAGCTCTATTGCAATCTGACCACCAAGCGATACTCCGCTGACTGCAAAAAGTTTACCCCCACAGTTATTGTCAACGTACTCAATTAACTGATCAACTATTTTTTCTGTGGAAGTATAGGGAATGTTTGCTTCTTCTCCGTGCCCATCAATCACCGGTAATATGATATGATATTTATTCTGCAGTAATCGAGCTTCACGCAAATAAGACCAATAGGATCTGCCTGCACCGTGAATCAGCATAATGTGTGGTGAGTTTTTATCTCCATATTCATAAAATTTCATAAATGTCTCTCCTTTGTGGTATTATTTAAAATATCTCATCCAACATATTGTCTATTATTCTATGAATAATTTTCTCAATCCCTTTTTCTACTAAAATATCTTTATTTTCTATTGTAATATTCATAACCTGAATCCAATTCATAATCGCATCCAGATCATACTCCTCTTTTTTTCCATTCACAAAATGCAAAATTCTCTCCATTTCACCTTTTATATCTGTGTTTTTACGTACACAATCACTCGGGAGTCTCATAATAAATATCTGTAGATCCTCTCTTGTAAGGAAGCGATTCACATTATCTTCATCCTTCAAAATAATATCAACATATAATTCAAACAAATTTTCGCGATCAACATAACCCTTTGATTGAATAATTTTTTCTAATTTACTATTGATTTTTTCCTGATAAACATTACCCAGTTCATATACCAGCATTTCTTTCGAATCAAAAAAATTGTAAAATGTACCTTTTGCAATTCCTACTTTCTTTGTAATTTGTTCGATGCTCATTTTTTTCATTCCATGCTGCTTAATCAGTTCCAAACCCATTTGCATAATTTGTTCTCTTATTTCCTGGCGCTTTTCTTCGGAATATATTTTCGGCACTTTAAGTCTCCTTTAAATGAATTATTTATTCATTTAGTCATATTTTACACCATAAATATCCTTTTAACAATCTTTTTCGGTGTATTCGGTATGGTCAGTAAATTTTTCCAGATCAATTAATTCTGAATTTGGAAATACTTTTAAATAATAATTTATAGCTTCTTCCGAATTGCCGCCGGATCTAATAAACGGTGTTAAAAAATCATTTTTCATAAGTTTCTCCTTTTTTAATTAAAACAATAAGAATTTTTGCTGCTTACAATACATTTACTTCTCTGACAATCAAGCCTTGTATTGCTTAGCTTTATACCCCACAAGCAAAGCGTTATTCAATTAATAAAAAATAGAGTTAATATCAGTACTGATATTAACTCTATCACATTTAATTTACTATGAAATGGCATCCTTCAAAGACTTCACATATTCGAAGAGCACATCTCCGGCATTTTCTCCGTGTTCAGCAATGATTCGCACTATGGCACTGCCAACAATCACTCCATCGGCTGTTTTCGAAATTTTTTTGGCCTGGATCGGTGTTGAGATACCAAAGCCCACAGCAATAGGTGTTGCCGATACCTGTCTGATGTCTTCGATCATGGCATTAATATCGGTTTTTATCTCGCTTCTTACCCCGGTAACTCCCATGGATGAAACCAGATAAATAAACCCGGTAGCGTCTTTGGCTAACATCTGAATCCGATTTTTTGAGGTAGGTGCTATGAGGGTGATCACATCGATGCCGTAGGATGAGGCGACATCCAACACTTCATTTTTTTCCTCATAAGGCAGATCCGGAATAATAATGCCATTCATTCCTGTTTGGTGACACGTTTTAAAGAACTTTTCAACTCCATAAACAAAAACAGGATTCATATAGGTTAGAAACACCAGGGGCATGTCGGTTTTTGTGCGAATGCGTTTCACCATATCAAATATTTTATCGGTGGTGGTGCCAACGCTTAGTGCTCGGATATTTGCTTTTTCAATGACCGGGCCTTCGGCAATGGGATCGGAAAAAGGAATTCCAATTTCAATTAAATCAGCCCCGGCTTTTTCCATAGAAAGAATAAATTCTTCGGTTTTTTCAAGAGTTGGATCCCCGGCAGTGAGAAAACCGATAAACGCTTTGTTATTTTTGAAAATCTCTGATATTTTATTCATGGATGTCTTCCCCCTTATAGCGTGCAATCGCTGCCACATCTTTGTCGCCTCGACCGGATAAATTGATGATGATGATCTCATCCTTTTTCATGGTTGGCGCCAGCACCATGGCATAGGCAACAGCATGGGCTGATTCAATAGCCGGAATAATCCCTTCCGTTTTTGACAAATATTCAAACGCATCCACGGCTTCATCATCGGTAATCGGCACGTATTCCGCTCTTTTAGTGTCAAATAAATTCGCATGTTCCGGACCAATACCCGGATAATCAAGTCCGGCTGAAATGGAATAAACCGGTGCGATCTGCCCATATTCGTCCTGACAAAAATAGGATTTCATGCCGTGAAAAATACCCAGGCTTCCTTTAGTAATGGTAGCGGCATGTAAGGCTGTATCCACACCTTTTCCGGCGGCTTCACAACCGATGAGGCGTACCTCTTTGTCGGGAATAAAGTTATAAAAAGCACCTATGGCGTTACTTCCTCCCCCCACACAGGCGATAATAGCATTTGGTAACTTTCCCTCTTTTTCAAGAATTTGATGTCTTGCTTCTTTACTGATAATGCTTTGAAAATCACGGACAATTTCTGGAAAAGGATGAGGCCCCATGACCGAACCCAAAACGTAATGCGTATCTTCAACCCGTTTGGTCCATTCTCGCATGGTATCATTAACCGCGTCTTTGAGGGTCATGGTGCCGGAAGTAACCACGTTAACCTTTGCCCCTAACAGCTTCATTCGATAAACATTGAGCGCCTGTCGATCCGTATCTTCTTTTCCCATAAATATTTCACATTCAAAACCCATAAGAGCTGCCGCGGTGGCTGTTGCCACGCCATGCTGACCGGCACCGGTTTCTGCGATGAGTCGAGTTTTACCCATTCTTTTTGCCAACAGCGCCTGGCCAAGCACGTTATTAATTTTATGAGAACCAGTATGGTTTAAATCTTCTCTTTTTAAATATATTTTTGCTCCGCCCAGATCTTCAGTCATCTTTTTCGCAAAGTATAACCGTGAGGGACGTCCTGCATAGTCGTTCAACAGCTCAGTGAGCTCATCCTGAAATTCCTTATCCTGTTTATAAAAGGTATAGGCTTTTTCAAGTTCGATGATTGCATTCATTAATGTTTCAGGAATGTATTGCCCTCCATGAACTCCAAATTTTCCTTTACTCATAATTTATTCTCCTAACTTTTTCCACTATTTCACAAATTTTCTTTTGATCTTTATTCCCATTGGTTTCAACCCCGCTGCTGATATCCACACAAAATGGTTTGACCCTTTTAATGGCCTCTTCGATATTTTCTATGTTTAGTCCCCCGGCTAAAAAGAAGTCTCCTTCACAACCTTGTAATACTTCCCAATTAAAGCTAACACCCGAACCACCATAATGATTTTTATCATAGGTATCAAACAGCGTAAAATCCGCACTTGTTTTTTTGATATCACTTTTTTGTTTGATTCTCATGGCTTTTATGATGGGCAGCGAAACCACTTCTCTCAGTCTGGAAATATAGTCTTCATCTTCATCACCATGAAGCTGAATGACATCAATCACTTTTTCATTTGCCAAAGCAATGATCTCTTCCATAGACTGATTCACAAAAACCCCAACCGCTTTAATCTCTTGACTCAGTCCTGATTTTAAACACTTTGCAGTTTCAAAATCAACCTGTCGTTTACTTTTTGCAAACACAAACCCGATATAATCCGGCTTGGCTTCATTGACAAAATCAATATCTTCAATCCTGGTGAGTCCGCATATTTTTATTTTAGTCATTGCTTATCGCCCTTTAATTTCTTTATTTCCAGGGATTTGTCACCACTTCGCATGAGTATTTCACCGATTAAAACGGCATTTGTTCCATTTTCTCGTATTATTTTAATGTCTTCGGGTGTATTAATCCCACTCTCTGACACAAAGGTTATTTCTGATGGCACCATTTTCCGTAGTCGGACACTGTTTTTGATATCCACATCAAAGGTTTTAAGATTACGGTTATTCACCCCAATGACCCGTGCTCCAGATTCCATAGCCTTTTGCACCTCCAGCTCATTATGGGCTTCAACCAGACAGGACATCCCCAGCTCATCCGCAATTTTAATAAAATGTCTAATGGTTTCTTCGTCAAGAATTGAACAAATAAGTAGTATGGCGTCGGCTCCAATAATTCTCGACTCGTAAATCTGGGATTCATCAATGATAAAATCTTTTCTTAATAATGGAATGTTCACATTTTCTTTTATCTCAATTAAAAACGCATTGGCACCCTGAAAGAATTCCGGCTCGGTTAAAACAGAAATAGCATTAGCTCCTGCGGCCTCATATTCTTTGGCAATTTGCACATAGGGAAAATCCACGGCAATGATACCTTTGGAAGGGGATGCTTTTTTCACTTCGCAGATAAAGGCAATATCATTGACCCTTAAAGCTTTTTCAAACAAAAAAAGCGGTTCCAGGGGCTTTGCCTGTTCTTTAAGAACGTCTAAGGCATAATTTTCTTTTAATTGTGCCACCCGAATTTTTGTGGACTCGACGATTCGATCCAGTATCATGACTTTACCTCATTGGTTAACTTTATAAATTCCTCCAGTTTTTTCTTGGCTAAACCACTGTCAATGAGATTTTCAGCCATTTTCACACAATCCCGAAGTGTGATATTATTATGGGACATATATAAACAAAATGCGGAATTTAGAACCACCACATCACGCTTTGGTCCTTTTTGCCCATTTAAAATGTCCAGGGCAATGATGGCATTTTCTTCTTTTTCTCCGCCGATCAAATCTGATAACTTACATCGTTTCAGGCCCAGCTGTTCCGGGGTAATAAAGAAGCTGTTGATTTTTCCATCGGCAATCTCGCATATGGTGGTGGTATCCGTCAGGGTGATTTCATCCAGACCATCGTGTCCGTGAACCACCATTCCCCTTTTCACATTCAGCTTATTGAGCACATTGGCCAGAGGTTCCACCAGGTTTTCGTCATAGACGCCAAGAAGTTGCATATTGGCTCCGGCTGGGTTTGCCAAGGGACCCAGAATATTAAAAATAGTTCGAATCCCCAATTCTTTTCTTACCGGCCCGGCATATTTCATAGAAGCGTGATAGGTTGGTGCAAACATAAAACACATGCCGATTTCATCCAATATTTTAGCACTTTGTTCAGCACTTAAATTAATATTAACCCCCAATGCCTCTAATAAATCCGCACTGCCGCATTGACTGGACACACTGCGATTTCCGTGTTTGGCTACTGGAACCCCGCCGGCGGCGATTACAAAGGCAGATACCGTGGAAATATTAAAGGTTGAGACTTCATCCCCACCGGTTCCCACAATATCCAGCACATCGGTTTTGGGATAAATTTTCGTGCACTTCTCACGCATGACCATGGCACAGGCAGTGATCTCATCAATGGTTTCACCTTTTAATCGCATAGCGGTTAAAAATGAACCGATTTGAGCATTGGTGGCGCCTCCATTCATAATCTGATTCATTACTTCCTGTGTTTGATCCAGGGATAAATCTTTTCCATTCATCATGTCGTATATGGCTGCTTTAATCATTGGTATCTCCTCCAATCTTCAAAAAGTTCTCGATGATTTTATGGCCATCTTTAGTTAGGATGGATTCAGGATGAAATTGCACCCCGTAAATATCATAGTTTCGATGTTTCACCGCCATCACTTCGCCTTCGTTGTCCTCGGCAATAATGAGAATATCATCAGGCAGACTTTCTCTCTCAGCGCTCAGGGAGTGGTATCGTGCTGCTTCAATAATCGGTGGAAGTCCACGAAAAATAGGACTGCCATTAGCTATGTGAACCGAGCTTTGCTTCCCATGCATCAGGGTTTTGGCATAGGTAATCACCCCTCCAAAAACTTCACAAATGGCCTGATGCCCAAGACATACCCCCAGAATGGGTGTTTTCTCTTTAAAGTCGGCAATCACTGCTTCACAGATGCCGGCATCCTTGGGTCGCCCCGGCCCCGGAGAAATAATAATATGACTGGGATTTAGGGCATCAATTTCGCCTAAACTCATTTCATCATTTTTAATTACCCGGACATCCGGATTAATGATTCCCACATATTGATAGAGATTGTAGGAAAAGCTGTCGTAATTATCGATAATTAATATCATTATTCCACCTCCTTGGCACGCTTCAGGGATTCAACCATGGCTCGAGCCTTATTGTATGATTCATTATATTCATTCTCTGGAATACTGTCAGCAACAATGCCAGCTCCTGCAGAAACATATATCTTATTGTTCTTCTTTACTGCCATTCGTATGGCAATACACATATCCATGTTTCCGGAGAAATCAATATAGCCGACGGCTCCACCGTAAACCCCTCTTTTTTGTTTTTCCAGTGCGTTGATGATTTCAATGGCTCGTTTTTTTGGAGCGCCTGACAGGGTTCCGGCTGGAAGCACAGCGGCAATAGCATCCATTTGATCCATTCCGGATTTCAGTGTACCTGTTACCGTTGATGCAATATGTGACACATGGGAAAATTTAAGCACTTCCTGATAGCCTTCCACCTTTACTGTGCCAAACTCACTTATTTTTCCTAAATCATTTCTTCCCAGATCCACCAGCATGTTATGCTCTGCCAGTTCCTTTTCATTTTCCAAAAGAGCTTTAATATTTGCCGCATCCTCGGCCGGAGTTTTTCCTCGGGGGCAGGTGCCGGCAATGGGATAGGTGGAAAGCTCGCCGTTTCGAAGCGATACCAGGGTTTCCGGGGATGCCCCAGCCACCTGAATTTTGTCAAAATCGATATAGAACATATACGGCGAAGGGTTCAATGTTCTGAGGACCCGATAGGTGGATAAAAGGTCACCCTGGAAATCGGCTTCCAATCGGTTTGAGATCACTGCCTGGAAAATGTCGCCCTGAACAATGTGGTCTTTTGCTGCTTCAACCATGCTACAATAATAGTCCTTGGTGAAAAGGGGTTTGAAGTCCGAGGTGAGCCCGCCATCGAAATTCTGAGTATTGCTGCAACATTTAATGAGCGCCTCAATTTCTTTAAGCTTAATCACCCCGTCAATGTAATTTTTTTCTAAATGATCGGTTCTAATATTCACGATAATGATGATTTTTTGTCTGAGATGATCAAAAGCGATGACCTTATCAAAAAGCATGAGGTTCATGTCATCAAACTCTTCTGGATTCTGATTATCAAGAATAAGATTTCTTTCGGTATATTTTACAAAATCATAGGAAATATATCCGACAAAGCCACCGGTAAATACAGGTAAGAAGTCAAATTTTGGACTTTTCCATTCCTTAAGGATGCTTCTCAGGACATCTATGGGGTGGTCGGCCAGAATCTTGGTGGTTTGACCATTTGTAATTTCCACCTCTTTGTCTAAACATTTGACGCTCTGTTCAGGATCAAATCCCAGGAAAGAATAACGGCCCCATTTTTCTCCACCTTCAACACTTTCTAAAAGGAAACACTTTTTGCTTGTGGCTTTTAAAGATTTCAACACCTCAATGGGGGTTTTAATATCGGAATACAGTTCTAGGCTGATTGGTATAATTTTGTTTTCACTGCAATATTTTCTTGATTCTTCAATGGTTGGTTTAATCATTATTTTCTCCCTTCTAAATATAAAAAGCGCTCGTCCTCGACAACACAAAATTGTCAAGGACGAGCGCAAAAATTCACCCGTGGTACCACCTTAATTTACAGAGTAATCCTCTGTACACTTATTAGAATACTATCATATTCTTTGCAACTTACGTATGCCTAACGTCATAGAGTACTCAGAAAATAAATTTTCCTTTAACTACGCCCTCAGTGGTCCATTTGATGTTCTGCGTTGTGTAAGGCTCTCAGCTTTCCTTACTCTCTGTAACTGCACGATACACCGTTATCTCCACGTCAACGGTTTAATGATCTATTAAATTCTTATTATCATATGGCAATTTTTAATTTTTGTCAATCGTTTTTTTGATGATAACGGAATCATTAAAGCTTTTTCTAATACAAAGTATTTTTTCTACCTAGCCAATTTTCTTTTCTATGTTATTATCTTTACCCTCCTCCCATTGTTTTAAACATATCCCACCCATTGGATATTTTCTCAAAGAAATAAAAAAAAGCCGACTGCATTTGCAATCGACCTATGATTCATTATTATTGGTGCGAGGAAAGGGATTTGAACCCTCACTGCATTATCTGCAACAGATCCCTCAAACCTGCGTGTCTGCCGTTCCACCACCCTCGCACAAATGGTTGGGTTTTTAACCCTGAGAACTATTATAAAGGATCTCTCAGAAAATTGCAATCATAAATTGAAAGTTTTTATAAACTTCAATCAGCCTGTTGATAAAACCTGAATTCAGGGCAAATTATTTATCCCAAAGCTGAATAAACGCGGCTGCTGGGACTGTTCATTATAATAGATAAAGATTATCTTCGAAAAACGCTATTTCTTATTTTACCCAGGGCTTACGGGTGGTAAAATAGGCATTGAATGTGATTAATAAATCATCAAGGGTCCCGTTGTTTGTAATAATGATGTTTGCCAATTTTATTTTTTCAGAATCAGGCATCTGCATTTGAATCTTTTTCTCAGCCCTGTCTCTGGACACATCGTCTCTTGCCATAATCCGATTGATGCGGATTTCTTCATCGGCAACCACTAACATGATTTCATCAACCGTATTCTGGAGATTCACTTCAAAAAGAAGCGGACAATCGAAGAAAACAATGGGAACTCCTTTGCGTTCAAAATAAGCAAGTTGTTCATCATAGAGCCTTTTTACTTCGGGATGAACAATAGCATTGAGTTTTTTTCGAATATCCGCATTCTCTGCTATCATCGCTCCCAGTAGATTTCGGTTGAGTTCGCCGTTATCATTCAGGATTTGCTTACCAAAGGCAGCCACAATTTTGTCAAGGCCTTTGCTCCCCTTTTGAACGGCCAATCTTGCCAGCTCATCTGCATCAATGACAATACAATTAAAACGCTTTTGCAATATCGCAGTAACGGTTGATTTTCCCGAAGCGATTCCACCGGTTAAACCAATAACTTTCATGTTGTTCCCTGAATCCTCTCATTATTTCTTATGATAACGGCTATTTTAAATCAAACCAGGATGATCCGCTGTGTACATCCACAGTCATAGACACACAAAAGTCTGCAACACTTTCCATTTCTTCCTTAATGAGTCGTTCAACCTGGGCCTGTTCATCTTTTGGGGTATTGATAATAAGCTCATCATGCACTTGTAAGATAAGCTCTGCTTTAAGATTTTCTTTTTTTATTCGGTTATATACCCTAAGCATGGCCAGTTTGATAATATCGGCGGCACTTCCTTGTATTGGCGTATTTAAAGCCATACGTTCCCCGGCCTGTACTAATATGGCGTTTCTGGAATTCAGCTCTGGAAGATAACGGCGGCGTCCCCATAGGGAGGTAACATAGCCATCTTCCTTTGCTTTTCTTACCACATTAGCCAAATATGCCTGGATCTTGGGGTATCGGGAAAAATAACGATCAATATAAGCCTGGGCTTCTTTTCTTGAAATTCCCAGATCTTTCCCCAGGCTGAAGGCCTGTTTCCCATAAATAAGTCCAAAATTTATGGCCTTTGCGTGTCCACGCTGTTCTCTTGTAACCTCTGCCAGAGGCACATCAAAAATTTCGCAAGCGGTTCTGGTATGGATATCCTCATCCTTTTTAAAGGTGTCAATGAGATTTTCATCCCCTGACAAACAGGCCAACACCCGAAGTTCAATTTGATTATAATCCGCATCCACTAAAATATGATTTTCATCAGATGGCACAAAAACCCGGCGGATTTCTCGGCCCATTTCTGTTTTTATAGGGATGTTCTGGAGATTTGGAGCCGTACTGCTGATTCTTCCGGTGGCAGCAACGGTTTGGTTAAAGGTTGAGTGAATCTTATGGGTATTCGGATCAACAAAGGTCATTAATCCTCGCCCATAGGTTGAATCCAGTTTGGAAAGGGTTCGATAGTCAATAATTTTCTGGATAATGGGGTGGAAAAGCACCAGTTGCTCGAGCACATCAATGTTTGTGGAATAGCCTGTTTTCGTTTTTTTAATCACGGGTAATTTCAGATCTTCAAAAAGAACTTCACCCAGCTGTTTAGGTGAATTAATATTAAAATCTGACTTCCCTGCCAGCTCATAAATTTCCTTGGTTAATAAGGTAAGTTTCTTTTCGAACTCAGCTGAAAGAGCTTCCAATTGTTTTAAGTCCACTGTAAATCCAATAATTTCCATGGACGCCATCACGTGAAGCAGTGGTATTTCTATGGTATTGTATAACTCCGTCATTCCTGTTTTTTCTAATTCATTGGCGAGGACTGCTTTGAGATCATAAACGGTCTCACAATTCTTAACCATATAGGTTGCCAATAGAGCTTCATCCAGACTATCTGCTTCAACCAGACTTTTGCCTTTTCCAAAGAGCTCATCATCACTTAAAATATCGCGTTTCAGGTATTTGTAAGCTGCTGTTTTAAGATCATAGCGCTGATCACCGGGGCTTAGCAAGTAGGTTGCAATGTAGGTGTCGAAGGTATCATTAATATCTTCAATGTCATAGCGCTGAAAAATATGAATGAGATTTTTTAAGTCCTGGCTGATGAATTCCAAGGCATTTAGATTTGGCAGTTCTCGAATTTTGTCAAAAAAGCCAAGCTTTTCACACTCTCCAGGATTAATGTAATAATAGTTTTCTTCCACTTTTAATGCCAGATAAAGGAGAGCTTCTTCCTGATGATAATAAATAGTTACTTCTTTGGTTTTTGATAAAGCGTTTATTAATTCATTCATTTCCTGAATAGTTTTTACCCCAACATATTCCACTGGTTTATTTATGGTTTCAACGGTCTCTGTGGCGTCTATTCTTGATAACAGGGTATTAAATTCCAACTCTTTTAAAAGTGCAATACTTTTATCATTAAAAATTGGCTGAAACATGAGTCGCTCAAAATCTTCAAATCCCGGAACATCCAAAGCGATTGTTCCCAGCATGCGGCTCAGAAACACATTGTCTTTGCCATTGATGAGCTTTTCCTTTTGTTTCCCTTTTTCTTCTTCAATATGTTCATAGAGATTTTCCAGGGTTATATATTTTTGAATGAGTTTCATGGCTGTTTTCTCGCCAATCCCGGGGATTCCGGGAATATTATCGGATTTATCGCCCATCAGGGCTTTTAGATCAATGAGGTCCTTTGGAGTCATGCCATAGTTTTCAGTGATCCAGGCTTCGTCAACCTCGTCTAATTGAGAAATACCTTTTTTTGTGAATAGAACCTTTGTCTTAGGTCCCACCAGTTGGAATGCATCTCGGTCACCGGTGATGATTTCAGTTTGATAACCTTTTTCGGAACCAATCCGTGCCAAAGTCCCAATAATATCATCAGCTTCATACCCTTCAATTTCCAGAATGGCAATACCCATCTTTTCAAGAAGTTCCTTGAGAATTGGAAATTGTTCCTGTAAACCTTCGGGCATTTTATGCCGGCCACCCTTGTAATCAGCATAGGCCAGATTCCTAAAGGTTGGAGCATTTAAATCAAAAGCCACGCCTAAATAGTCTGGCTGATATTCCTCTTGTATTTTTACTAAAATATTAACAAAACCATAAATGGCATTGGTAGGTATTCCCTTTGAGTTGGACATTTCATGTATGGCGTAAAATGTTCGATATATGAGGCTATTGCCGTCAATGAGTATGCTTTTCATTTCTTCCCCTTTTATTTTCGGTTATTTTCTCCTACTATTATACCAAAAGTCCGGACCTGTGAACATTATATAAAGCATAATAAATTTATTATTATCTCTTGACAATTATCATTGTCAGATATATACTGTGTTTGACAAATATTATTGTCATATTGACAATTATCATTTTCATTTAATAAAAGTTGGAGGATTAATCTATGGCACTTGAAAATCGTTTAAAGGAATATCGTGCTCGCAATAACCTGAATCAATCGGATTTAGGAAAACTGGTGGGAGCTTCCCGGCAAACCATTAGCCTGATTGAACGCGGGGACTATTCTCCCTCGGTTGTGTTGGCTTTGAAAATTGCAAAAGTTTTTGGTACAACGGTAGAATCATTATTTATAATTGAAGAGGAGAAAACACTATGAAAAAATTAAATGTCACAGCAAAGTTTTTTGTAATCATGATCATTTCCGGTATTTTTGGCGGCATCCTAGGAGGGACTCTTTCTATGGGAGAAGCAGCCATCACTGGTTTTTTTATAAAACTTGAAGCTTTTATCCTTAATTACAATTTGATTATTCAAAGCGTTATCCTGGGAATTTCGGCCTTAATTATCATCATCCTATATGTTACCGCAAAAATAAAATTGTCCCAGCTTAAAGAGGACGATGAGGCGTTTTTCGATGGTATGGATCGTCGCCTCAACTTTTTACTTCCATTTATTTCTGTAGATATGATTTTTAGTTTTTGTTTCTTTGGTGTTTCTATTATCAGCTTTGCCGAAAAATTCAGCCCCTGGGCGCTGATTATCTTTTTGGCCAACATTGCCTTTACCCTTATCATGATCACCAAAGTCATTAAGTTAACTAAAGTGCTCTATCCCGAAAAAAAAGGGAATCCATTGGATTTCAATTTTGACAAGGTCTGGATCGAAAGCTGTGATGAAGCAGAAAAATACGTTGTCTACAAAGCTTCTTACAAATGCTACCAGTTCATGAACTATGCCTATAGTAGTGCTATGGTCGTATCCCTATTGATTTCCATTATTATCAACATTGGCATTTACCCCTATCTGCTTCTTGGCTTTCTATGGATCGCCCAAACCCTGGCATATTCAGTTAATGCCACCAAATACCAACATGGTCAGTTGGAAAATGCGAGATAGACACTTACTCCTACGGACTATAATGCGAATTTTCAGTAACATAAAAAGGCCATCACAAAAATTTGTGATGGCCTTTTTTCATTCATACATTTATTGCTTCGTCACCTTATTCAATTCCCCCTGAATTTCATTCATGAGGTAATCGGTATATGGAATCTCGGTAAAGAGCCTTCCGTCAACATAGGGTTTGAGGTTGACAGTAGTTTTTCCGGTATTGTTTACCCTAAGGGTTTCTCCAACAATGACATTTTTAAAACTCGGCGTCACTTGACCAATGGTTTTTAAAATTGTTTCAGGGTTTGGGGATCCCAGATCCCTGGAAAGAATTTCTGCAATGGCCTGAGTCATTTCTATGTTCGTAAATTCAACAAGGCTTTCCACGGCTCTTTTTACCTCCAAGAGGCGTCCTTCTGTATTGACAAAGGTGCCGTTTACTTCTGGGAATGCCAGTGCCGGCAGTACCACATCGGCTCTGGCACAAGCCTGGGTTAAATGGGTATCCTGGACCATCAGAAATTCATAAACATCTAAATCTGCATTGGGATCTTCTCCAAAGAGGAGTAATCCTTTGGCATTCTCGAGAACTGTATCAGTCAAAATGACACCCAGTGCATTTAAGCCAACACTGTTATTCTTTACAGCAACTCTGAAAATCCCCTGTCGGCTGCCTTCTACTTTACCTAAAAGACCCATAATATTACCTGCCAGGGTAGCTGTTTCCGGGGTTACATATTTATCGCCCAGAACAATCACCGGGTTTTTCGCTTTGATTAATCCGGCGCCGATAAATTCAGCCTCTGGACAAATATCGAAGTCTACCAGCGAAGCTTTTAGGCTCTCACTGTTGTTCGCCTGGGGATTAAGTTTCGCATTTTCAAGAACGTATTTTGTGATTTCTCCCAAAAATTCTAAATCCTCACAATCGGTAATGAATTCATCACCGAATTTGTTAAAGCCACTTTCAATATGATTAATGACAAAGATTTCAGCCCCGTTCTTAGCAGCCTGAACCAGTTTGTATTTCACAATCGGATTATTGACCGGCAGCATCCCCAAAACAAGGATGGCATCGGCCGACAGTAATTCATCCATATCGTGAATCTCATAATCACCGCTAAGAACATCCGCTTCGCCTTTAATCACGTTGCTGAAACTAAAGGTTTCAGCCCGAAGGCCTTTGGCAAGCTGAGTCATGGTATAAATTTCTTCGTTGGTATATTTTGGCGAAATTCCCATTTTCAAGGCCTCCGCACCGTAGCGGGCAGCAATGCTCTGGGATTTTTTAGCAATGGTGACAAAGGCGTCATACCAGCTAGCTTCTTCGAGCTCACCCTGTTTATTGCGAATCAGCGGGGTGGTGAGTCTGTCTCCCCATTGAACTAAGTTAGTTCCAAAACGGCCGCGGCCGCACATCACGCCCTGATTAAGCTGGCTGTGGTTTAACTGCGGAACCGCTTTAATGATGGTGTCCCCCATGGCTTCAATGACAGTCTGGCAGCCGGCGGAACAGTAGCCACAGGTGCTTTCGGTTTTACTGGTATTCATCGGCACTGTTTTGATTCCGATTAAACCTTCTTTTAAGGCCCCGGTGGGACAAACACTGATACATAAACCACAGCTGATACATCCGGTTTCGGCCAGATTTTGTTTCAATGCCGGTTCAATTTCGGTATCAAAACCACGATCCACCAGACCCAGGGCAGAGGCACCGACAATTTCATCACAAACCCGGACACACAGGCCACAGGTAATGCACTTATTGTTGTCGCGGATCACAAAAGGATGATCCTCCTGGATTTTTTTCTCGGGATTGGCGCCGATAAACCGGGCCGGTTTCACATCATAGGCATTGGCGTTGGCAACGAGTTTGCACTCAAAATAATCCTGACAGCCGCATTCCAGACATCGGTTGGCTTCTTCAACCGCCTGGATCGGATCAAACCCTTCCACCACTTCCAGAAAATTATCATTTCTCGCAGCTGGGGTTAAGTGACTCATTGTCGGACGTTTATTCTTTTTAATACTTTCCAGATAATCGGGATCTGCCGATTCTCTTGTCACATAGTACGGTTCGTGATACTGAATGTCTTCGCCTTTTAAATAGCTTTCAATGAAGCCAACCGCCTTTTTGGCATCTCCAATGGCTTTAATGGCAATGGAAGCACCCGAATTTATGCAATCCCCGGCGGCGAAAACGCCTTCTAAATTGGTTCTGAAGGTTTGTTCGTCGGCTGCCACGGTATTAAATTTAGTCAGGGTCAATGCGGTCAGTCCCTCGGGGTTAATCCCCTGGCCAATGGCCAGGATCAGAGTATCCACATCGATGGTTTCTTCTTCCCCTTCAATGGGTACCGGACGGCGGCGTCCGCTGGCATCCGGTTCTCCCAGTGCCATTTTCTGGAGCCTGACCTGAACCACTTGACCATCACTGCCTTTGATAACTTCAACAGGGTTGGCCAGGTTCTTAAAGACCACCCCTTCTTCCTGGGCTTCGGTGATTTCAATTGCTTCCGCCGGCATTTCGGCAATGGTTCGGCGGTAGATATTCGTGACTTCTTTGGCTCCTAACCGCAAAGCGGTGCGACAGGCATCCATGGCGGTATTCCCGCCACCGACAATGGCGACTTTTTCACCTAACATAATGGGTTCATTATTGGCCACCTGCTGCAGCAGTTCGATGCCGCCAATGACGTTTTTGGCGTCGATGCCGTCACAGCGCAGTCCCGAGCTGGTCCATGCCCCCAGGGCGACAAAAACCGCATCGTGATTTTCGCGGATGGTGTCAAAGGCGATGTCTTTGCCAATGCGGACATCGTTTTTAAAGACAACGCCCATTTCTTCAATCAGGCCCACTTCTTCGTCCACAATCCCTTTGGGCAAACGGTATTCGGGAATACCATAGCGCAGCATTCCGCCCATTTTCGGCATCGCTTCATAAATGGTGACGTCATGGCCAGACTGGATGAGGTAATAGGCCGCGGTGAGACCACCCGGGCCGCCACCGATAATCCCGATGGATTTGCCGGTGGCTGCTTTAATTTCCGGTAGAAACATCTCATGGGTCAGATCAAAATCGCCGGCAAAACGTTTGAGCCAGGCAATCGAAATGGGTTCATCCACTTCGCCCCGGCGACAGGCTGTTTCACAGGGATGCGGGCACACCCGGCCGATACATCCCGGCAGCGGCAGCTGTTCTTTAATCAGCTTCAGAGCTTCTTTAAACTCACCGTTGGCAATGAGCCCCACATAACCCTGACAGTCGGTTGTACCCGGACAGGCAAGCTTACAGGGGGCCACACAATCCCCGATATGTTTGGACAGCAGCAGCTCCAGATTTGTTTTGCGAGATTCAATGACACGCTCGGTTTTGGTGTTGATCACCATATTTTTCGAAATTTCTGTGGCGCAGGCTTTGAACAGTTTGGGAATGCCTGCCACTTCGACCATACAAAGTCCGCAGGAACCAAAAATTTCCAGCCGTTCATCATAACAAAGCGTGGGAATATCGATATTATTTTCCCGGGCAATTTCTAAAATCGTTTGTCCCGGAAAACCAGTGACTTCTTTACCATCTATATTTAATTTGAATTTTTTCATTCTCCCACTCCTTTCTAGTCCACCAGGACTGCTTCGAATTTACATACCGAAAAACATTTCCCGCATTTAATACAAAGGTCTTGGTTTATTTTATGCACTTTTTTCTTTTCGCCGTCAATAGCCTGGACCGGGCATTTCTTTTTACAGCTGCCACAGCCTATACAATTATCTTCACTGATCGCATAGGTTAGGAGCGCTTTACAGCTCCGGGCGGTGCATTTTTTATTGTAAATATGATCTTCATATTCGTTTCTGAAATATTTAATGGTGGTTAATATCGGGTTTGGCGCCGTTTGTCCCAAACCGCACATGGATCCTTCTTTAATTTTATAACACAGCTCTTCCAACAGTTCTATATCGCCGTCAACCCCCAGGCCTTTCGTAATCCGGGTCAGGATTTCCAGCATTCTTTTGGTTCCGACCCGGCAATAGGTGCATTTGCCACAGGATTCTTTACAGGTGAAATCCAGAAAGAAACGCGCCATATCGACCATACAGGTGGTTTCATCCATGACAACCATGCCGCCGGATCCCATGATGGCTCCGGTTCTGGTAATTTCGCCATAGTCGATCAGCGTATCCAGAAGTGAATCAGGAACGCATCCCCCGGAAGGGCCACCCATCTGCACGGCTTTAAATTCTTTATTGTTTTTAATGCCGCCGCCAATGTCATAAATAACATCCCGCAGCGTCAGCCCCATGGGAATTTCAACCAGACCGCCATGGGCAATCTTGCCGGTCAGGGCAAAGACCTTGGTGCCTTTGCTGTCTTTGGTGCCGATGGCCGCGTAGGCTTCCCCGCCATTTCTGAAAATCCAGGGCACGTTGGCAAAGGTTTCCACGTTGTTGATGTTGGTCGGCTTGTTCCAATAGCCTTTCTGGGCCGGAAATGGCGGCTTTAACCGGGGCATGCCCCGTTCCCCTTCCAGAGAGGCAATGAGGGCGGTTTCTTCGCCACAGACAAAGGCTCCGGCTCCGGCTTTAATGCGTAAATCGAAATCGAATCCGGTATTAAAGATATTTTTCCCCAGATAGCCGCTTTCCCGGGCCTGGTCAATGGCGTTCTGTAAGCGGACAATGGCCAGTGGGTATTCGGCTCGGACATAAACCACGCCTTCGTTGGCGCCGATGGCTCTGGCTCCAATGAGCATCCCTTCAATGAGAGCATGGGGATCACTTTCTAAAACGCTGCGGTCCATAAAGGCCCCGGGATCCCCTTCGTCAGCGTTGCATACCATATATTTAACCGCACCCGGTGATTTGTAAGCGGCATTCCACTTAAACCAGGTGGGAAAACCAGCGCCGCCCCGGCCCTTAAGCCCGGCAATTTTAACGGTGTCAATAATCTCTTCCGGCGTTAATTCGGTCAGACATTTTTTAGCCGCCGCATAGCCATCCACCGCCAGATAATCTTCAATCTGTTCCGGATTGATAATCCCGGAGTTTTTCAAAACAATCCGTTTTTGTTTGCCGATCATAGTCATGTCGGCTTCGGTAATCTGCAGGTCCTTAAGGGCCTGTTTTTCTACAATATGCTGTTCAACAATTTCTCTGGCGTTATCCGTTGTCACATTCACAAAGGTGATCTTATTCCCGGCATCATCAAAGACATCAACAATGGGTTCCAGGAAACAGGCACCGATACATCCGGTTGTCTCAATCGGGATATCCAGTCCTTTTACAGAAAATATTTCTTCAAAGGCACGCTGAATTTTATTGGCTCCGGCGGCAATACCGCAACTTCCTTTTCCAATCACTATTTTCATTTTTGGCCCTCCTGAGAATGATTCTTTTCTTTAATTTCGGCCAGAATGTTCTTCACTTTATCCGGGGTCAGCTGACCATAGGTCGTGTCATTGACCATCATTACCGGTGACAGACTGCAGCAACCCAGACAGGCGACATTGTTTAAGGTGAACAGTCCATCCGCTGTGGTTTCCCCTTCTTTAATGTTAAGGGTTTCCATAACGACTTCTTCAACGCGTTCTGATCCATTGACGTGACAGGCGGTTCCCTGGCACAGCATCACCAGATATTTCCCAATCGGTTCAAAACGGAATTGGGTATAAAAGGTGGCCACACCATAAACCTTGGCGATACTGATATCTGTTTCCAGGGCAATCGTGCGCATTAAATCGAATGATAAAAAGCCATAAATCTCCTGGGCTTTCTGTAAAACAGTGATCAGACTTCCCGGGACATCGGCATATTTTTCAAGTACCGGTGTCAGTTCCTCGTAGGGATTAGTTTTTTCATCATGGCAGCCACAACCGCAACCATGTTCATGTGTTTCGTGACTCATATAATTAAAACTCCTTTCAAATTCAGCAGATATAGTTATTTAATATTATTTATTCTTTATAATTATACACTTTTTTTATGGTAAAAAATGGTTTAATGCTAGTTTTATTATTAACGATCATTGGATTTTCTTTGTAACTGCTTCAATAAACGTCATAGACCGCTGGAAAAAAATTCCAGCGGTCTATGACATTTTAATAACACTCAACATTAATGACTAAAAGGATAAAACTTGTGCTCCACGTTGTAAACCAGTATCCCCGGAACGGACAAATTCCAAAATTCCATAGGGTTCAATCATATTAAAAAAGCCTTCTATTTTATACCGCGTTCCGGTAATTTCTATAACCAGACTTTCTCTGGCAACATCCACAATATTGGCGCGGAACATATTAGCAATTTCCACAATTTGAGACCGCGTAACATCATCGGTTTTCACTTTAATAAAAACAAGTTCCCTGGTAATGGATTCTTCTGGTTTTAATTCAATGACGGTAATCACATCAATGAGTTTATTGAGCTGTTTTTTAATTTGAATCAGAATTTGTTCATCTCCGGTAACCGTAATGGTGATCCGAGAAAATTTTGCATCCTCAGTGGTTCCTACGGTAAGACTATCAATATTATACCCTCGTCTTGCAAATAAACCGGATATCCGACTTAGAACACCAAAATTATTTTCTACAAGTAATGACAAACAGGTTTTTTTTTCCATATCTCTCCCTCTATATTCTAATGAAATCCGGATGGACCTGACACTGGATCAATGTTGGTCCCTTGTGCTTAATGGCTTCAGGCATGACTTTTTCAAAGTCTGCATTATTATCCACTTTAAATCCTTTGATACCATAGGCTTCGGCAAGCTTCATAAAATCAATTTCGAAATTAAGATCCGTGCCACTGTAATGGCCTTTGCCATAATTATCAAACTGAAGTTGCCTGACCATTCCCAATTTGGTGTTGGTGATCAGAATAATATTAACATTAAGCTGATGCTCTGCAATCACGCCGAGTTCACCCATTCCCATTTGGAAGCTGCCATCACCGCAAACCACAAAAATTTCTTTAGGGTTATCAAGTGTGGCAAAGCAGGCCCCACTAGCGGCTGGTATACTGTAACCCATGGTTCCCAGGCCACCTGAAGTAAAAAACTTGCGATCTTTAATGATACGATAATATAAGGCTGACCAAATCTGATTCAGACCTACATCAGCAACCATCGTGGCATTATCCGAAGTCATTTCTGAAAGAGCTCGGAATAAAACCTTCGGATTAACTAAGTCACTGCAGGGTGGATCGGCATCATAAACTAAAGGATGCTCCACCTTGATTTGTTGAATATCTGAAAGCCACTGGGTATGATCTTTAAGTGTATCCTTTTCTAAGAGACCGATTAAAATTGTTTTTGCATCCCCAACAATGGGAATGTTGGCTTCCATGTTCTTGCCAATTTCCGCAGGATCAATATCAATATGAACAAAATCAATGTTATTTTCAAAGTTTGTCAGATTTGAAGTTGCCCGATTTGACATCCGGGCGCCAATATTAATAATCAGATCTGAGGCATTCATTACGACATTTGAATATTCAAAGCCATGGCTTCCCACAATTCCACAGTATAATGGATGATCTTCTGAAAAACTTCCAATCCCCATAAGTGAGGTGATGACGGGAATGTTATTTTTTTCAGCAAAAGCCAAAAGTTCTTTTTCGGCATGCCCCAAAATCACACCGCCGCCTGCATAAATAACCGGATGATTAGCTTCTTTTATCTTTTTAACTGCCCGTTTAATTTGTCCGCTATGGCCGGTATAGGTTGGATTATAACCTAAAATATCAACCTTGTCCCAGGTCAATGGGGTTTTGACGTTTTCCAACTGAACATCCCTGGGAATATCAATGAGTACCGGTCCCGGGCGGCCGGTCGATGCAATGTGAAATGCTTCTCTGAATATTCTTGGAATATCAGAAGCATTCTTAACCAAATAGCTATGCTTTGTAAAAGGTGCCGTAGCTCCGGTAATATCTGCTTCCTGAAAAGCATCTGTTCCAATGAGTGCACGATCCACCTGGCCGGTAATGGCCACAATTGGAATCGAATCAAGATAGGCCGTGGCAATGCCAGTCACCAGGTTCGTAGCACCCGGACCTGAAGTTGCAAGACACACTCCGACTCTTCCTGATTCGCGGGCATATCCACTGGCATAATGGGGTCCTGCCTGTTCGTTACGCACTAAAATATGTTTAACTGGGGATGTTCTAAACGCTTCATATAGAGGTAACACAGCACCTCCCGGATAACCAAACACATATTCAACATTTTCTCTTTCGAGACACTTTAAAATTAATTTTGATGCTAACAGTGGAATCACTCCCTTTTTAAGTATTTCGGAATATCATATTAAATCATCAGTGTTCTGTCAATGGTTTTTTTTATAAATAAAGAGTATTTTAAAAATTAAAAAGACCAGTTCCGAAAATAAACAGATCCTGGTCTTTTATATTATAATTATTATTTTTATTTATAAACGATGAGTTTCCCGAGAAGTGGGGTTTTAACAGAAATTGCGCCTTCCGGACACATTTCCTGGCAGCAATAACAGCGAATGCAACGGTCATAATAATAAAGAGGGTAGCTTCTTCGTTTACGATGAACCATTTTAATGGCTTTTTTCTCTAAAGGACAGCTTTTTTCGCATATGCCGCAGCCAATACACTTATCTTTATTGACCACTGGTTTTCGCACGAGAATTCCCTTAAGAATGGTTAAGGGACCTAAGGCTGAGGCAACTTTTTCATCAGCAGGTTCTCGAACAACATCAAAATTTGGATTGAAGAATTTTTCTATGGGATCCCCTAAAAGTTCGATTCGATCTTCAGAAGCATTCCCTAATTCCATTTCCTCTCCAAAGACGATGGTCGGAACAAAGGTCGGATCTAAATTGATCATTCGGGCATAGGTAGCATCTAAAGCCACAGGATCATCAGAAACTAACAACACCTTCATGGGTACAGCCGTTCCGGATGCCGGACCATTTCCTTCCATGGCCATAATGCCATCCATAATGAAGAGTCTTAGCTTAGGACTCAAAAATCGGTTAAGATCCACTATCATTTTTGAAAAGCTCAACGCATCAGGGTAACAGGCATGGGACGTTCCTTTATTGAGTCCATAAACACAACCGAACTGGTTTTTCACTGCTCCGGTAATCCGAGTTAAACCATGAGTCTTCATTTTCGCCAAACTGATAATGACATCACTTTCCAATACACCATTGGCAATTTCAAATCGTTTTTTCACCAATCCCAGGTAAAAATCCATGGTCTTCCCATGACTGAAATCAAGCATTGGTACTTTGTAATTTTCAGCGATTTGAGTTAGTCCACTTTCCTTGGCAGCCCCTAAAGGGGATCCAAATCCAGGCGAATCGCCATAGAATAAATTATCAATCTGATGTTCTTTTAAAATCCGTATCATGGCTTCAAAAACAGCGGGATGCGTGGTTGTGGCTGATTCGGGGTTTCGTCCGCGCAGCAGGTTTGGCTTAAGCAAAACTTTTTCTTCTTTAGAAACAAAAGCTTCGATTCCACCCAGTAAATCAATGGCCGATTTTAATTTTTCATAAACCAGATTGGACTCATAGGATTCACACCCCATAATTACTACTCTTGATTTATTATCTTCCATTTTTTTCGATACCTCTTTCTGTGATTCTCACTTTTTTTTCTTTTAATAATTTACCAACAGCCCGCTTAAAGGAACTTTTGCTCATATTTAATTCTTTCTTGATGATATGTGGGCTGGTGTGATCATTATAGGGTAGGAGTCCCTGGTTTTCGTTCATCTTTGTTAATATTAAAATAGCATCCTTTGGTATTTCTTTATATGCCTGTCGATTAGGCGTTAGGATTAGCTTTCCATCAACTCTTATTTCTGAAATCCGGGCGTTAACTTTATCACCGCATTGGATATCGACATCTGCGTCCTTCATAAGAATCAGCCCATGGTATAAGTTTTCCACTGCCACAAAAGCTCCCAGTTCAGGGTTGATCTGATAAACATAACCTTCTACCCATTCACCGATTTTATGGTCTGAGCCCACTTTAAGGAGTGGATAAATTTTCATGGTTGCGCAAAGGCGGTCACTTTTATCCAAATAGAGATATACCAGATAATCCCGGCCTTTTGAAATTTTTGTGGTCTGTTCATTGTATGGGAGTAAGAGATCTTTTTCGAGACCCCATTCCATGAAAGCCCCAACTTTTGTAATATCTGCAACTTTCAAATGGCCAAACTCTCCTAATAGTACTTTAGGACGGCGGGTGGTTGATATGATTCGATCCTTAGAATCCCGATAGACAAATACTTCAATATCATCATTGACTCGGGCGCTTTTAGGCACTTCTTTTTCTGGAAGGAGTACCACATTTTGTGAATCTGTGCCATCGTATAAAAACGCTCCTATGGCTGTAATTCGATTAATTTTAAGTATTTGGATTTTTCCTGTTTCTATCATTCATAAACCTCATTTTTTATTTATTTCATGTTTTTTAATTCATTTCGGTTTTGTTCAACCTTATCATTCATTTCTTTTAGCTGCAGCTGAAAATTATAAAGGAGCCTGTCAGCGTAGTTTTGGGTTCCTATTTTCAGTGCTTTCGCACTGGCATTGGCATTATTCATCATTTCGTTGGCATGAGCCGACGCCGTTTTCGTAATTTCATTGGTATCAATCAATTCTTTGAGACGCTTTTCTGCTTCAGCTTTAATATGATCTGCTTCGCTTTGGGCTGTAAATATTATTTTTTTACGTTCCGCCACAATTTTTTTTGCCTCGGTTAATTCTCCCGGCATTGCATCTCGAATTTCATCAATAATTTCAATTAATTCTTCTGGATTTACTAAAGCTTTGGATGAAAAAGGGAGCGTGTTTCCTTTTTCAATCACTTCTTCTAATTCTGCTAATAATTCAATTACCCTCATTTTATACTTCCTTCCTCATGCTTTTTTTGGATCGCTTTTTCTACATTTGCTGGTATAAAATCAGAGACATTTCCCTGAAACTTTACAAGTTCTTTGACTAAACTAGAGCTTAAATATGAATACTTATTACTGGTCATCATAAAAAACGTTTCAATATTATTATCAAGATGTTTATTTGTTAATGCCATTTGAAACTCATTCTCAAAATCGGTTAAGGCTCGAAGCCCCTTGACAATAATATTGGTATTTCTTGACTTTACATAATCGATGAGGAGGCCATCATAGGTATCCACTTCAACATTATCCAATTCTCCCAGATTTTCTTTAATTAGATTCTTGCGTTCCTCACTGCTAAAGAGATAATTTTTGCTATTATTTACCATAACACATACGATCAGCTTGTCAAAAACTGTAGCTGCTCTTTGAATAATATCAAAATGACCCTTTGTAAGAGGATCAAAACTTCCCGGATAGACTGCTATTTTCAAACTCATTTTTCTCCCTGCAATAATAACTTATAATGGAATTCCCATAATTTTTAGATTTATAACACACTAAATTTTTTTTTTCTAATGGCATTATAACAGATTTCTCTGATTCTATCACTACTTTTCCGTTTTCAGAAAGAATTTCTTTTTCAGAAATTATTTCTAAGATCTTCCCAGTGCTTTCTCCCTGAATATAAGGGGGATCCAGAAAAATAATATCGCAGGGCACCTTATTTTGAGATAACATTTCAAGGCCTTTGATTCCAGGTATTTTAAAAACCTTCGCTCTGGATTCATATCCGGTAAGGGCAATATTTTTTTTAATGAGGTCAATGCTCTCCTGTGAAACATCAAAGAAATAAGCTGTTTCGATGCCTCGGCTTAGGGCTTCGATTCCCATGGCACCACTTCCAGAAAAAAGATCCACAAAAACCCTGGCATTTTTTAGCTCGAACTGAAGGCTATTAAAAATAGCACCTTTAACTTTATCCGTGGTTGGCCGAATCTTATCACTTGGAATACTTGCTAATTTTTTTCCACGCTTATCCCCTGCTATCACTCGCATTTTCTCTCCTAATTTAAAGATATTTCTTCAACTTCTTTGAAAAACGTTTTGAGAACCTTCTCCCGGTAAATCATCATTTCTTTTTCGGCTGAGTTGAAAATCGTCTCAGCCAATTCTCTTGTTTCTTGAATCAGCAACAGATCTTCCATGGGATTAAGTACCCCAAAGTCTGGAAGTCCATGCTGTTTGAATCCAAAATAATCCCCTGGTCCTCTTAATCGGTAATCCTCATCGGCTATTATTTTGCCACTTCGATTTTTAACAATAACTTCCATCCGGGCCAACGTCTCAGGACTTTTGGAGTTCGTAACCAGAAAACAAAATGATTGATGTTCACCTCGTCCAACACGGCCTCTTAATTGATGGAGCTGAGAAAGCCCAAAACGCTCGGCACTGAGTATTGCCATAACACTGACGTTTGGAACATCAATTCCCACTTCAATAATACTAGTTGCAACCAGCAGTTTAATCGTTCCTAAATTAAAGGCTTTAATAATTTCTTCTTTCTCATCATTGCCCAGGCGACTGTGAAGAAATCCTGTTTGATACTTTCCAAAAAAATGATTTTCAATATCACTGTATACCGATTCAATATCATTGACTTCAGCCATTTCCTCAGAAGCCTCAATGAATGGGCAAATCACAAAGGCCTGACGACCCTTTTTCATTTCAGCTTCTAAAAAAGAATGTATTTTATGAAGGGATGCTTCATCATAGCAATAGGTTTTAATGGGTTTTCTTCCCTTGGGTAATTCATCAATATATGAAACGGCTAAATCACCGTAAAGAATTAAAGCCAGGGTTCGTGGAATCGGAGTTGCACTCATCACCATGGTATGTGGTTGATTGCCTTTCAGGGAAAGCCGACCCCGTTGTTTCACCCCGAATCGATGCTGTTCATCCGTGATGACCAGTCCTAAATTATAATAGTCCACTGAGTCTTGAAAAAGAGCATGGGTACCAATAACAACCGAGGTTTCGCCATTTGCCACTCGCTCAAGAATTTCTCTTCTTTGCTGAGCTTTCAAGCTGCCGGTAATAATTTCCACGGATACTCCTGAGTTTTTCAATAGGCTGTTAAAACTTCGGCCGTGTTGCTGGGCTAATATTTCCGTAGGAGCCATATAGGCGGTTTGGTAACCGTTTTGTGCCATTAAACACGCAGAGATGATTGCAATCACAGTTTTTCCTGAGCCAACGTCTCCCTGAACTAATCGGTTCATTACATGGCCATTTCTAAAATCCTCAAGAATATCATCAATGACCGTTTTTTGACTTTGTGTGAGTTCATAGGGAAGGTTATTAATTAGAGCATTCATCCCTTCAAAAGTATTAATTGAAATGTTTGAAAATTTCCCTTCCCCTGAATTTGAAATAATTCCCATATTTATTTTTAAAGCTTCATTAAATTTCAGTCGCTCTTTTCCAATGGTAACATCAGCCATTGTTTTCGGAAAATGAATGGCCGCCAGAGCAGAAGCCATGGTTGGTAATTTATGGCTTTTGCGAATTGATTCTGGAAGTCCATCCTCTATTTTCGGGTCACCACTGAAAATCTGGACCAACGTTTTTCGAATGGCATCATTGGGGATTCCCTGGATTTTTGAATAAACAGGGGTTAACTCAAAAAAACGCCCAGGGTTGTTTGCAGGTGCAAACTGGGGGTTCATTAATTTATATTTTTCGCCGTTTTTTTCAGTTTTTCCATAAAAATAATATTCCTGATTTTCTTTCAGCACTCCCTTTAAATAGGGCTGGTTGAAAAAAACAGCTGTGATTTTAACTTCATCCAATAAAAGAGGAATGGTGAAAATCGAAAGGTTACCGCGAATCCGTTGGAGTCGGCCAGAACCCAGGACAAGGGCTTTGACCGTTAAAGCTTTGTCCTCCAAAAATTCATTAAGTGAACCTAGGACATTTCGATTAATATATTTTTTAGGATAGAAATTCAGTAGATTTCCCACTGTCTTAATCTGGTGGTCTTCCAGTACTTTTCCACGCTTTGGTCCTACGCCTTTTAATGTTAATACTGAGTCATCCCAGTCCATGATTACCTCCTGGTTTCAAACCCACTGATTTTTTGTTATTCTACGGATACAATATAATAATACAAGGGTTGTCCGCCATAGTGAATTTCTACATCACACTCTTCAAACACAGCTGCAATATCCTCTGCTAAAACCTCTGCATCTTCTTTTGTGGTATCTTTTCCGTAATAAATTGAAATAAGTTCGCTCTCTTCATTGACCATTTCGCTTAATAAATCTTCGGTAACCGTGTGTATATCAGTGCCGGTAAACTTTATTTCACCACCGGAAATCCCAATGGCATTGTCTTTTTTAATTTTAAGCCCATTTATTTTTGTGTCTCTGACTGCATAGGTTACTTCCCCTGTTTTCACACTGTTAATGGCCTCATTCATCGCTTTTTCGTTGTCTCCAGCATCTGCCTCCGGTGAAAAAGACAGCATTGCAGAGATACACTGGGGAATGTTTTTCGACGAAATGACATAAACCTGTTTATCCGATATCTCACAGGCCTGTTTGGCGGCCATAATAATGTTACTGTTATTTGGAAAAAGAAACACCACTCCGGCATTGATCTTATCAATTTCATTTATAAAGTCCTGGGTACTGGGGTTCATGGTTTGCCCCCCCGAAATAACCTGGGTTATTCCCAAGTCCTTAAATAGCTTGGTTAAACCTTCTCCCGGAGACACGGCTATAAATCCGTATGGCACGGGCGGAAGTTCAGGGACTGTGCCTTTACTTTCAAATTGCTCACGCATATTATCGATTTTAATGCGAGATAAGCTGCCAAGATTTCCTGCCCGTTCTAAGGCAAGACCGGGATTATCAGTGTGTAAGTGGACTTTGATAACAGCATCATCTTTAATAACCAGTACACTGTCTCCAAGGGTATTAAAGTATTCTCTTAGCTGATCATCATCAATGTCAGCAGCATTTTTAATAATAAATTCTGTACAATAGCCAAAGGTGATGTCCTCTGGTTTCATATTGGAGTCATCCACGAATTTATCTAAATTGCTGGATATAAATTCAAGTTTCGCCCCAAGTTTCTGATTTTTCAGAGCCTTTAGGGCACCTTCAATAATACAGATAAGACCTTGTCCACCGGCATCAACCACTCCGGCTTCCTTTAAAACAGGAAGCATTTCCGGAGTTATTAATAACGTGGCTTTTCCATGTTTAAGCACGTCTTCAAGATAGTCTTCCAAGTTTTCATAATCGTTCATGTTTGCCATTGCAAACTCACCCATTTCACGGGCAACAGTTAGGATAGTGCCTTCAGTTGGTTTCATAACCGCTTTATAAGCCACATCCGCAGCAAGCTTCAGAGCGTTTCCAGTTAAATTAAGATCAAGATAATCCTGGCCTTTACAGCCTTCTGCAAAGCCGCGAAGCAATTGGGAAAGAATAACCCCAGAGTTTCCCCGGGCACCAATGAGTGCTCCTGAGGAAGCTGTTTTTGCTACACTATAAACACTTGGTTTTTCGATTTTATCAAGTTCCGCTACCGAGTGGTTAAATGTTAATGACATGTTTGTTCCGGTATCCCCATCAGGCACAGGAAAGACATTAAGCTCATCCACGGTTTTTTTGTTTATTTCCAGGTTTTTGGCTCCATACTCAAACATTTTTTTAAGCATCTCGCCGTCGATTTTCTGGGCTTTCATTCTGTCCTCCATTTATACACGCACGCTCACGACGTTCACACTGATTCGTTTTACTTTTAAAGATGTTTGTTTTTCCACACTATATTTCACATTGGAAATAATATTTTCAGCAACCACTGAAATTTTTATTGCATATTCCACAATCACATACAAGTCAATAATTAAACGATCATCTTCGATTTTCACACCGACCCCTTTATTGGCCTGATCCCCTGACAGGATTTCGATTAAACCATCCTTGCCCTGTTTATGCGCCATACCAACCAAACCATAACACTCCATGGCTGCATTGCCGGCAATATCCGCAATGGCCTTTCTTGTAATATCTATAGTTCCCAAATCAGTTTTTATCTTCATTGTTTTATCTCCTTTGTTTTTATCTACTTCTATTTTACATAATTAATTATAGGAAGTCAAAAATTCTATTGCTTTATTTTTATTTTTCATGATATAATACACTTTGTTTTATAAAAGGTAAGCGTAAGGGAGGTTATGTCATGGCTAAAGAATGTTTTGTATGTAAAAAATCCGTTGTTTCTGGCAACCAGGTTAGTCATTCAAATAAGCACAGTAAACGCGTTTGGAAACCCAATTTGCAAAGAATTAAGGTTGTTATTGAAGGCACACCACAACGAATCAGTGTTTGTACACGTTGTTTGAGATCCGGTAAAGTAGAAAGAGCTTAGTCTCTTTTTATTTTCCAGAAATATGAAAAGAGTCTTTCTTCATTGAAAGGTTCTTTTTTTATACCCTTAATCCTTTGGAATATCTACGAGCAGTATGCCTTTTTCCAGGGAAATTGTTTGATGTTCCTGAACCACGACGTTACTGATGCCATAGGGATTTTCAAGGGTCATTTTTCCGTTTGCAATTGGGTATTTAAAACCCTGGATATTCAGTCCTTCAACATCTCCGCCCAATGGTAATAAGGAAACAACTGTTCCTATTGGGAGGTTCAAGGTTTTGTTATCTTGAATTAAAAAAACGCTGTTTTTCTCATCAACAATCATTCCCTGAATTCCCGGCTTTAAAAATCGGGTCAAAAGATAAATGTTTCCAAGGCTATGATCCAGACGCGTTCCCAACGCCCCAAAAACGACAATTTCTGTTGCCCCTATTTCAAGCGCGTGATTAATGGCAAGTTGGGTATCTGTTTCGTCTTTGCATACAGGAAAACGTTTGATTTCCACATTTTCATAGTATTTTAAAGTTTCTGCACTGATGGAATCCATATCTCCTAAAATTACATTAGGTATCAATCCAATTTTTTTCGTAAAATTTGCACCGCCATCGGCACAAATAATATAAGGGGTCTTGAATTTTTTCAGATATTCCTCATAAAAGCCAGGATCCTCATAACTTCCGTTTGTAAAAATAAAAGCCTTCATTAGCGGTGATCCCTTTTTATTTCATCTAACAAATATAGATAATGGTCATAGCGGGTTTGACTGATTTTTTCATCTTTTAAATCCTCAAGAATCTGACACCCCGGTTCTCCTTGATGCATACAACTTTTAAAGCGGCATTCACCTCTTGAAAACTCGGGAAAATACTCTCTGAGTTCTTCAGCTTTAATATACTCTGATAATTTATAGGATGAAAAACCAGGGGTATCCAGTAAAAATCCACCACTTCTCATTTTGAGTAATTCCACATGACGGGTGGTGTGCTTTCCGCTTTTCAGCTTTTGACTCAGGGTTCCTGTTTCCATGGTTTGGTTTGAGCAAAGGTTGTTCGCCATCGTTGACTTCCCAACCCCTGACGGACCTGCCATAAAAGCGGTTTTACAGCGTATTTCATGGGCGATTTCGTCCATGACGCCCAAATCCCTGTCGCTGAAGAAAAAGAGCTTATAAGGGGTTTTACTGTAGATTTTTCGAAGGACTTCTTCCTCTTCAGGACTTACCAAATCTTTTTTCGTAAAGCAGATCAGTGGTTCCACATTCTGGATTTCCGAACTGATCAAAAGCTTGTCTAAAAGCAGGAGATTTGGTTTAGGGCTTGTCATGGAAAAAACAATGAGGCCAATGTCAACATTGGCCACAGGAGGTCTTATAAAAATATTTTTTCGCGGTTCAATGGACTCAATGGTCCATTCCCCTGGATTATCGGATTGGATCATGACTTCATCCCCAACCGTTGGTACTATTTTCTGATGACGCAGGACGCCTCTTGCCTTACATTCTACAATTTCTTCACTGGCCTGGGGCTTCACATAGTAGAAGCCCCCAATGCCTTTAATTATTTTTCCAATTTGTTTTTCTTGTGCTAGCAAATGCCAGGCCTCCAATTTCTAAAAATCAATATAACTGCTGCCCGCACTCGTGCCGTCAATAAAGACTTCGTAAAGCTGTCGGCCAGTGCCTTCAACATTTACTGAAAATGTATCATTTGACATATTCACACCTTCGTAAACGACTTTTTCACTTTTATCCGCAGCATATAGCACAACCTTTACCTTAACTGATTTTGGCGGGGTTGATTTCTCGTAATCGCTGACTTTAATGGTCAGCTTTTGTGTTGAAATTTTACCGCTGCTCACAATAATGGTCACTGCGCCGCCTCGGGCAAGACTTGCACCTTCTCCTGGGGATTGACGAATCACGGTATCTTTAGCAGAATCTGTGCTGGGTTCATAGGAAACGGTGCCTGTTGTAAGCCCTGCATTAGAAATGGTTGTTCTGGCATCTGTTTCAGTTTGACCAACCACACTGGGTACACTCACTAGATCTTCCCCTTTACTTACGTAAATGGTAACCTTTGTTCCCTCATTGACAACGGTGGTTCCTGCTGGATTCATATCATAGACAATATCCGCATCATAATCAGAGTTGAACTCACGTTTTATTTCTCCAACCACAAAATTAGCCGCTTCAATGGTTTTTACCGCTTCTGCTTCACTCTTCCCAACAATACTAGGAATAGCCCCCGTTTTGGTTCCTCGACTCACTGTTACCTTGACGGTTTTTCCTCGTTGTAAAGCTGTTGCGTTTTCCGGATTTTGGGTAATGATCAGATCCGCGGCAACTTCAGAATTATAAACTTGTTTTTCAACTTCAAGGGTCAATCCTAATTGTTGAAGGGTTGCGGTTGCTTCTGCCACTGTTTTGCCTTTAATATCAGGAACCTGAACTGTCTTTCCTGCGAAATATCCATATACTGTGATACCAATGCCGATGACGGCAATAACAGCAAGAACCGCAATCAGTATGATTTTACGTTTCTTTTTTCGTTTAGCCACTTCTTCAGGTGTTTCATAATAGTATTCATCATCTTCATCATCATTATTTGAAGGAATCGTTGGCTGACTTCCAGTATTTTCAACATGGAAAAGACCTTCACGGACAATCTGGGTGTCGTTTCTGCCTCCTCCGATAACATGGCCATCCTTAGAGGTTGAATCGCTGCTGTCAAGAATAATTTGAAGATCTTCCATTAACTCATCCGTATTTTGATACCGATCAGCTGGTTTTTTCTGGGTAAGCTTTACTACTATATTATTAACGGCATCTGGAATGCTGGGTTCTAAAACTTTCGGTGGTATAATTTCTTCTTGAATATGCTTAATGGCAATGGTTACGGTATTTTCTTCATCAAAGGGAAGTTTTCCAGTCAGTAATTCATAGTATAAAATTCCCAAAGAATAAAGATCTGACCGTTCATCAACAAAACCTCCCCGGGCCTGTTCCGGAGAAATATAATGCACCGAACCCATGGTTTGATTAGTCATCGTCAATGTGGAACTGGTAATCGCTCTGGCAATGCCAAAATCGGCTACCTTTGGCACTAAATCACGGGTTAATAGAATATTATGAGGCTTAATGTCACGATGAATGATTTTATTTTCATGGGCACAGCGAAGTGCGTTTGAAATATCCAACACAAACTTTGTTGCTTCAGCATATTCTAATCGTCCTTTTCTCATGAGATATTGCTTAAGGGTAATGCCATCCACATATTCCATGATAATAAAATAAATATTATCCTGAACTCCAACATCAAAAATACCGACGATGTTTGGATGGGATAAACATGCAACAGCTTGAGATTCGCGATCAAATTTTTTAATAAATTGTTCGTTTTCGGTATATTCTTCTCGGAGTACTTTTACCGCAACATAACGATTAAGCTTTAAATCACGGGCTTTATAAACATAAGCCATACCGCCTCGGCCAATAAGCTCAATGATCTCGTAACGTTTTACTAGTGTTCTACTGAGCATTCGATACTCCTTCTAAGGGGTCAAAAAGCACAACTGTGATATTATCATTCCCTCCATTTTTATTGGCTAAATCAATGAGCATTTTCGCGCTGTCTTCAAGACTATTCTCATTTACAATGGACTGCAATTCACTATCTGGAACCATATTAAACAACCCATCAGAGCAAATGAGATAAACAGCTTTAGGATTTACTTCATAGCGATAAAAATCTACTTTTACCGAATTGTCTGTTCCCAATGCCCGGGTAATGACATTTTTCTGAGGATGTATTTCTGCTTCCTCCTGGGTGATTTTTCCTTCATCAATTAAAATTTGAACTAAAGAATGATCCTTTGTCAATCGGGTGATTTCATCCTCAGTAATGACATAGGCTCGGCTATCCCCAACATGGCAAATACACAATTCTTTACCATCAAGAATACACATGGTAAGGGTTGTTGCCATTCCCAAACGTGCGGGTTCATCATCACCTATTTTTTTTAATTCCTGGTTAATATCATTTACAAACGACATCATTTCTTCAGGATCAAAATAATTGCGAATTGTGGATAAATTATTTTTAATAAAATCCACCGCTGTTTTACTGGCGATTTCACCACTAAGATGACCACCTAAGCCATCTGCAACTGCAAAAACATAGGATATTCGATCAACATTTTTTATAGTCGCTGCTAAATAGGCATCTTGATTGACCTTTCTCAATAATCCTACATTGGATCCATAGGCACATTTCATACAATCACCTTATCCTTATTTCCTTTTTTTCGAAGCTGACCACAGGCTGCATCGATTTCTCTTCCCATTTTTCGTCTCATTGTAACATTAATGCCTCTATTTTCCAGTTCCTGGAAGAAAGCATTGAGTTGTGAACTTTCTTTAAAGGCCACCTCTTGAATTTCATTTAAGCCAATGAGATTTAAATGGTTCTGGGAACCTCTCAAAAGTTTAACTAAACCATTAATATCCACATCACGATCGTTTAAACCATTCATCAGTGCATATTCGTAGGTTACCTGCCGTCCTGTTTTAATAAAATAATCATCAATGGCTTTTAACAA
>Ga0209125_1000441_pt1 | contig 55129 bp, 48 predicted proteins | sample BarGraIncub1131A_FD_184503 | JGI IMG/M metagenome (GOLD analysis project Ga0209125, IMG submission 184503) | Arctic peat soil microbial communities from Barrow, Alaska - Barrow Graham LP Incubations 11-31A (SPAdes) (version 2) | ecosystem: Environmental > Terrestrial > Soil > Wetlands > Peat... | reverse complement strand
AAACTCGAAGATAGTATGACGGCCCTTGTGGTTGGACTTGGTAATTGGAACGTTACTCCTGATGCTATAGGTCCAAAGGTTGTTTCGAAAATAATGGTGACTAGGCATTTAAAACAATTAGTACCGGACTCTATAGATGAAGGCATACGACCGGTATGTGCTATATCGCCTGGAGTACTAGGAATAACTGGTATGGAAACTGGTGAAATTATTAGGGGCATTGTTGAAAAAATTAAGCCCAATTTAGTAATTTGCATTGATGCACTAGCTTCTAGGAAAATGGATAGGGTTAATAGAACTATACAAATAGGGACTTCTGGAATTTCTCCAGGAGCTGGAATAGGAAATCGTAGGATGCAAATAAATGAACAAACACTAGGAGTACCTGTTATCGCTATTGGTGTTCCAACAGTAGTGGATGCAGCGACACTAGCGAATGATACCATTGACTTAGTACTTGACGAGATGATTAGGACCGCAAATGCTGGGGGCGAATTTTACAATATGCTTAAATCCATTGATAAGGATGAAAAGCAGAAGATGATAACTGAAATATTAAATCCATATGTTGGTAATCTTGTAGTTACACCAAAAGAAATTGATATGGTTATTAATTCTCTTTCCAAAATTATTGCTAACGGACTTAATATAGCCTTGCAGCCAGCACTAGACCTGGAGGACATAAATAAGTTTTTAAACTAGTAATAAATTTCTGTATTCCCTCATATATATTGTAAAAACAGGGGGGATAAAAATGAAATTTTCAAAACACACTATTAAAAGAGATAGTAATGTGAGAATTGCATTTAGTATTTTCACATTACTAATTATTTTTTTATTTGAGGTCATTTTACCTAAAAGCACTAAAGCCTACAGTGAAGGAAATTATCTGAATTACTTTTATGTTATGGCTATTAATAATACATTATCTGTAATTAAGACCGCGGGCACGCAAGAACAGTCTGATACAAGTGAAAGTAGCATAAAAGATCAAGCACTATCATTTTTAGGAATAGACATTGGGAATCCTATATCAATAATAACAAAAGAAATTGCATATTTGAATGAAAATGATACTAGTGGGGATGTAAATGTAAAAAAGGATAGCAATGAAGTGAACAAATTAAAAACCTTTATTCTTAACCCTTTTAATTTAGGAGACAAACAAATAAGTAAGGTTGAAGATACAACTCAAAATTCTAATGTGGTTGCAGCCCTTTATAATCCGGCACTTAAAAAAACTCTAAATAATGCTAAGCCAGAGGTACTTATATATCATTCGCACACCTCAGAGGCTTATCGCAGCTCAGCCACGGATACATCTACCATTAGCAGTAGTTCTGATACAACAAGAAATGTAACTTCTGTAGGAGATGTAATAGAAGAGGAGCTTGAGAAAAATTATGGAATTGCAGTTATTCATGATAAAACCGTTAATGATAGAGGAGATTATAAGGGAGCTTACAAAAAATCTGGAGTTATTTTAGATAAGTATTTAAAGGAATATGGAAATTTTAAATTAATTATAGATTTACATAGAGATGATGTAAAGAAAAATGTAGTAACAACTAAGCTAAATGGGGAGGATGTTGCTAGGTTTATGTTTGTAGTGACTGAGAAAAACCCTAAATATGCTAAACAAAAGAAATTAGTAGATTCCATGATAGGAATATCAAATAAATTATTTCCAAGTCTTATAAGAAGCCAAACAATTACTACTTATGAATACGGAATGGGTTTTTATAACCAGAATAGAAGTGATAATGCTATGCTCATAGAAGTAGGTTCAAATACTAATACTATTCAAGAAGTAAAAAATACTGGTAAGTATCTCGCAAGAATAATTGCAGAGCAAATAAATGGAAAAACTGAATAATTTATTTTAAAAAGTGCATCCTTATTAAGGAGAAGATAATAATTAGTAATTGTTATCTATCTGTGAGAACCTTAGGAGGCACTTTTTTATGCGAAAAAAAGGTAGATCTAAATATTTTCTTGTTATTATTCTTTGCTTTTTTATATTAATGTATGGATTCACTGAAATTAACCTTACTAAGGCAAAAGATGTGAAAAAAAAGTCAAAGTTCACAATAGATTTAACATTAAAGCCCATGGATTTAAGAATAGAGACTAAGAACTATGTTTTTTATGTAAACAATAAAATTATTGATAGCATGAAAGAAAAATATAATGAAGTATATAATGAAGTATATAATGGAATTTTTTCTAAATAATAAAAATATTAATCATTGAACTAAAAATAAATCGTTTTGCAAAAGTACTTTGTGTTGACAAAGTTGTAGACAGTTATGATATAATTTAAGTTGTGTTTGTAAAAACTAATATAATGATTAATTCATATACAATAACGGGGGTAAAAATTAATGCAGAGTGATAGACAAAAATACATAAGAAATTTTTCGATAGTTGCACATATAGACCACGGCAAGTCTACTCTTGCGGATAGGCTACTGGAAAAGACGGGTACTTTGACTAAAAGAGAAATGGAAGAACAGGTACTTGATACTATGGACCTAGAAAGAGAAAGAGGCATTACTATAAAATCTCAACCAGCTAGGTTAATTTATAAAAGAGATAATGGAGAAGAATACATATTTAATCTTATAGATACTCCAGGACATGTAGATTTTAATTATGAGGTTTCGAGGAGCTTAGCGGCTTGTGAAGGAGCGGTGCTTGTAGTTGATGCGTCTCAAGGAATTCAAGCTCAGACCCTGGCAAACTGCTATCTTGCCTTAGATAATAACCTTGATATTGCGCCAGTTATTAATAAAATAGACCTCCCTAGTGCAAGGCCACTAGAGGTTATTAAGGAAATTGAGGACGTAATAGGAATTGAGGCCCAGGACGCTCCTCTAATTTCAGCCAAAACTGGACTTAATATAGAAGATGTTTTAGAAACTGTAGTAAATAAGATTTCACCACCAAGTGGTGACGCGGAAGCTCCACTTAAAGCACTAATTTTCGATTCTTCCTATGATAGCTATAAAGGTGTTGTATGCTATGTAAGAGTTAGAGATGGCGTTGTTAGACAGGGAACAAAGATTAAGCTCATGAATACTAATAAGATTTATGATGTAGTAGAAGTTGGAGTTTTTGTGCCCGCTTATCTGCCCGTAGCAGAGCTTAGTGCTGGGGATGTTGGATATATAACAGCGTCTATAAAAAATGTTAGAGATGCACGAGTTGGAGATACAGTAACAGAGGCTGCAAGGCCTGCTTTAGAGCCGCTTAAGGGATATAGACCAGCTGTGCCTATGGTGTTTAGTGGTATTTATCCTGTAGATGGTGCAAGATATGGAGAATTAAAAGAGGCATTAGAAAAACTGCAGTTAAATGATGCTGCCTTAGGTTTTGAACCAGAGACATCAATTGCTTTAGGGTTTGGATTTAGATGTGGCTTCTTAGGACTACTTCATATGGAAATAGTGCAAGAAAGAGTAGAAAGAGAATTTAATTTAGATATTATTACCACAGCTCCATCAGTTATATATAAAGTAATGAAAACTAATGGAGAATTAATAGAAATAACAAATCCAACCAATCTTCCAGAGCCTACTGAAATTAATTATATGGAAGAACCAATAGTTAAAGCTTCTATCATAACACCATCAGATTATTTAGGATCAGTTATGGAGTTATGCCAACTTAAAAGAGGCGTATACCTTGATATGAAATATATAGAAACTACTAGAGTGGTGGTAAATTATGAATTGCCACTTAATGAAATAGTATATGACTTTTTTGATGCCTTAAAATCAAGAACAAAAGGTTATGCATCCTTTGATTATGAATTAAAGGGATATATCAAGGCAAATCTAGTAAAATTAGATATTTTGCTTAAAGGAGAAAAAGTTGATGCTCTTTCTATGATAGTTCCTGAGGAAACAGCTTCCAAAAGAGGGAGAGTTATGTGTGAAAAACTAAAAGAGCATATACCAAGACAAATGTTCGAAATTCCAATACAAGCGGCTATAAACGCAAAGGTAATTGCAAGAGAAACTGTAAAAGCAATGAGAAAAGATGTTTTAGCTAAATGTTATGGAGGAGATATTTCAAGAAAGAGAAAATTACTAGAAAAACAAAAGGAAGGTAAAAAGAGAATGAGACAAGTTGGAAGTGTAGAAGTTCCACAAGAAGCATTTATGGCTATACTTAAAGTAGATTAGTCTTATAGCAGATTAATATTTAAAGCGAGGATAATATATGAAAAAAGTTGCGTTATATATACATATTCCCTTTTGCATGCAGAAGTGTTTATATTGTGATTTTCCTTCCTTTGCAGGTAAAGAGGAACATATGCTCCATTATGCCGCAGCCTTAGCAAAAGAAATTAGTAATATAAAAAATAAAAAAATAAAAACTATATTTATAGGTGGGGGAACTCCCACCTATTTATCTTTGGCTGGCTGGAAAATAATAAAAAAAAGTATTGATAGATTAGATACCTCGAGGGATTTAGAGTTTACAGTGGAAGGAAATCCAGGAACTTTTACAATTGAAAAATTAAATTTTTTAAAAGAAATGGGAGTAAATAGACTTAGTATTGGACTTCAAGCTGTTCAAGATTCGCTTTTAAAAGGCCTTGGGAGAATACATACCTATGAAGATTTTAAACAAAGCTTTGAAATGGCTAGAAATTTAGGCTTTGATAATATTAATGTAGATTTAATGTTTGGTTTGCCTAGTCAAACACTATCGCAGTGGCAAGAAACCTTGAATAATGTGACGAAGCTCAATCCAGAACATTTATCTTGCTATAGTTTAATAGTGGAAGAGGGAACTGCTTTTTATAAAAGATTTGAGCAGGGTACATTAAACCTTCCTGATGAGGAAATAGAAAGAGACATGTACCATGAAACAATAGAATATTTAAGTGGAAAAGGGTATATACAATACGAAATTTCAAATTTTGCTAAAGATAAAATGTCCTGTAGACATAACTTAGTATATTGGGAAATGGATGAGTATATTGGTTGCGGATCTGCTTCTCATTCATATAGTGATGGTTATAGGTATAGAAATGAAGAAAATGTAGAATCTTATATAGAGAAAATAAATGCTCATGGTAGTGCAATAGTAGAAACAAAGAAAAATTCAACTAAGGACGATATGGAAGAGTTTATGTTTATGGGTCTTAGAAAGACTTTGGGTATAAGTAAGGGTGAATTTTTAAAAAGATTTAAAAAAGATATACACAGTGTTTATGAGGTCGTAATAAGTAAATATACAAGTATTGGACTCTTGGTAGAAAATGATGATAATATTTTTTTAACTTATGAAGGTATTGAAGTTTCCAATGCAATTATGTCAGAATTTCTTTTATAGCCGTTCCCATATGGTTACTACTTTTAATATGTAGCGTGCTATATATTAAAAGTAAAAAATATATGCAACATGAAATAGGTAACTTTATTTTTTTATTGAGTTACTTAGAAAATTAAAGGAAAATGGAGCATAACAAATATAAACTACTATAATGGATATAAAATGGCTATATTGAAAAATGAGGGTTATTGACAAATACAATAGTAAATGATACTTTTAATACATACTCGTTAGCACTCAATGGTAGTGAGTGCTAATAAAAGAGGTGATATTATGGAAATGGATGAAAGAAAAATTAAAATACTTCAGGCTATAGTTACGGATTATATTAATAATGGTGAGCCTGTAGGGTCCAGGACCATAGCTAAAAAGTATGATTTAGGTATTAGTTCTGCTACTATAAGAAATGAAATGTCAGACCTAGAAGAGATGGGATATATAGAGCAACTCCACACCTCTTCCGGTAGAAAACCATCAGATAAGGGTTATAGATTATATGTTGATAGACTTATGCAAATTACAGAATTATCAACTGAGGAACAATATATAATTAAACATCATCTTATTAATGTTGCTCTATATGAGGTTGATAAAATTGTTAAACAAGCAACACTAGTACTTTCTCATCTTACAAATCTTACATCTATAGTTAAGGCACCTTCTGTTCAAAAGAGTTGTATAAAGTATATTCAGCTAATGAGTTTAGATGCTGGAAGTGTCTTGTTTGTAATTATTACTGACAGTGGTATAATCAAAAACAATGTTATTAAGATTAGCAAACCTATTAGTAGTGCTACCATAGAAAAACTCACCCAAATACTTAATTATAGGTTAGGGAAGCTTACAATTGAACAAATAAATTTAGAAGTTATTAATAATTTAAAAAGTAACTTAGCTTCTTATGCAGAAATCTTTGATGGTATTATTCCAGCTTTATATGATAGTTTGTCTGGAGTGGAAACTTCAGAAATATATATTCAGGGTGCTGCAAATATATTTAATTACTCAGAATATAACAATATTAATAAGGCGAGAGAGTTTTTAATTTTAGTAGACAATAAAGAAAGCATAAATAGTTTACTAAATGCTAAAGACATTACTGGTAATATTACAATTAAAATTGGTGGTGAAAATTTTGTTGAGTGTGCTAGGGAATGCAGTATTATTACGGCAGTTTATAGTGTCTCAGGAACACCCCTGGGTTCCATTGGTGTTATAGGACCAACAAGAATACCTTATGGAAAAGTTATATCCGTATTAACTGAAATAGTTAAAGAATTAAATGATAATATAGCTCAAATTTATGACGATCATAGATAAAGTTTAAATGAAAAATATTTACTTTGAGCCAGAAATGGAGGAATAGTTGAGTGCATACAAATAATAGTAAAAATAAAAAGATTTTAAAAGAAGAGAAAGTACCAATGCCTTTTGAAGATTCAAGCTCAGCTGATGAAATTGAACTTGAAGAAACCCCAAGTAGTCCTATTGAAACTGAAGGTATTATAGAAGGAACTCCAGAGGACGCTGAAATAGTAGAAGAAGAAGAACCTATAGAACTTCTAGAAAGTGAAAAAGAAAAAGATATGAATAAAAAAATGAAAAAACTACAAGAAGAAAATATGAAACTCGAGAATGATGTTATTGCTTCTAAAGATAAACTTTTAAGAACAATGGCTGAATATGAGAATTTTAGAAAAAGGACAGCCAAAGAGAAAGAAGGCATATACACTGATGCCTGTGCAGATGTTTTAAAAGAGGTGCTACCAGTCCTAGATAACTTAGAAAGAGCACTTTCTGTTGAAGGATCTGGTGAAGATCTGAGAATTGGTGTAGAAATGACAGTGAGACAATTTAATGATGCTTTTAATAAATTAGGAGTTGAAGAATTACCACCAGAAGGTGAGTTTGACCCAAATCTTCACAATGCAGTGATGCATGTTGAAGATGAACAGTATGGGACTAACGAAATAGTTGAAGTATTCCAAAAGGGGTATAAAAGAGCAAATAAGGTATTAAGACACAGTATGGTTAAAGTTGCAAATTAAAGATTTAAATATAAAACAATATAAAAATGTAATAGAGGTAATGGTAAAAACTAAAAGGAATACAAGGAGGAAATAATAATGGGAAAAATTATAGGAATTGATTTAGGTACAACAAATTCATGTGTAGCAGTAATGGAGGGTGGAGAACCCGTAGTAATTTCTAACTCAGAAGGTGCAAGAACTACACCATCTGTAGTTTCATTTCAAGCTAACGGAGAAAGACTAGTAGGCCAAGTAGCTAAAAGACAAGCAATTACAAATCCAGATAGAACAATAATGTCAATTAAAAGAGAAATGGGTACTGATCATAAAATAAATGTTGATGGAAAATCACATACACCACAAGAAATTTCAGCGTATATTCTGCAAAAAATTAAAGCTGATGCTGAAGCCTATTTAGGAGAATCAGTTACTGAAGCCGTAATAACTGTACCAGCATATTTCAATGATAGTCAAAGACAAGCAACAAAAGATGCAGGAAAAATAGCTGGACTTGAAGTTAAGAGAATAATAAATGAACCAACCGCAGCAGCTCTAGCTTATGGCTTAGATAAGATGGATGTTAATCAAAAAATATTAGTATATGATTTAGGTGGCGGTACATTTGATGTATCTATATTAGAACTTGGTGATGGTTTATTTGAAGTTAAATCAACTAATGGTAATACTAAACTTGGTGGAGATGACTTTGATCAAAAGGTAGTAAATTATATAGCTGAAACTTTTAAATCAGATAATGGAATAGATTTGAGAACTGATAAAATGGCACTTCAAAGATTAAAAGAAGCTGCTGAGAAAGCAAAAATCGAATTATCATCATCAATGCAAACAACAATTAATCTGCCATTTATAACTGCAGATGCAACAGGTCCAAAGCATATAGAGATGAATTTATCAAGAGCTAAATTTAATGAATTAACTCATGATTTAGTTGCTTCTACAATAGAGCCAATGAAAAAAGCACTAGCAGATGCAGGTTTAACTCTTAGTGAAATAGATAAAGTTGTGCTTGTAGGTGGTTCAACAAGAACACCAGCAGTTCAAGATGTAGTTAAAAACTTTACTGGAAAAGAACCTACAAAAGGAGTGAATCCAGATGAATGTGTAGCCCTAGGTGCTGCAATCCAAGCAGGAGTATTAAGTGGAGAAGTTAAAGATGTTTTACTTCTTGATGTAACTCCATTAACACTAGGAATTGAAACTTTAGGCGGAATAGCTACTCCTCTAATTGAAAGAAATACTACAATTCCTGCTAAAAAGAGTCAAGTATTTTCAACAGCAGCAGATGGTCAAACATCAGTTGAAATTAACATTGTTCAAGGTGAGCGTCAAATGGCTGCAGGAAACAAGAGTTTAGGAAGAGTTACTCTTTCTGGAATAGCAGCAGCACCTAGAGGAATACCACAAATAGAAGTTACTTTTGATATAGATGCTAACGGCATTGTTAATGTATCAGCTAAAGATAAAGGAACAGGAAAAGAAGCTAAAATAACAATTACAGCATCAACTAATTTAAGTGATGCTGAAATAGATGCAGCAGTAAAAGAGGCAGAAAAATTTGCAGAAGAAGATAAAACAAGAAAAGAAGCAATTGAGGTTAAGAACAATGCAGAGCAATTAGTTTATCAAACTGAAAAAAGCTTAACTGATCTTGGAGAAAAAGTATCAGAAGAAGATAAAAAAGATATTGAAGGCAAATTAGAAGCACTTAAAAAAATTAAAGATGGTGAAGACACAGCAGCTATAAAGAAATCTACTGAAGAACTTACTGAGGCTTTCTATGCAGTAACTACAAAAATATATCAAGCAGAAGCAGCTCAGCAAGATCAAGGACCACAAGATCCAGGAGCAGGCAACGGCGGAGACGCTCCACATGATGACAATGTAGTAGATGCTGATTTCAAAGTAGAAGAAGATAAATAATAAAACCATTAAATTAAGGGTGGGGTAATTACCCTTCCCTTAATTTATTTTTAGTAAATTATATCAATAATTGTAGAAAAACTATATACTAGTAGTGTTGAATAGAAAAGCATATATATTTTAGGTGGTGTAAAACAAGCATGGCAAATAAAGATTATTATGAAATCCTTGGCATAGAACGAGGTGCCAGTGAAGAAGAGATTAAGAAGGCTTTTAAAAAGGCAGCATTAAAATACCATCCCGATAGAAATCCAGACAATAAAGCAGCAGAAGACAAATTTAAAGAAGCGAATGAAGCATACCAAGTCTTATCTGATTCAGATAAAAGAGCAAGGTATGATCAATATGGTTCAGCGGATGCTGGAGCAGGCTTTGATGCCGGCTCTGATTTCTCAGGCTTTGGTGGTTTTGGAGATATATTTGGAGACATATTTGGAGGAGGATTCTCTTCAAGAAATCAAAATGGTCCCAAAAAAGGTGCGGATTTAGAGTACAATTTAAATTTAAGCTTTGAGGAGTCTGTTTTCGGTGTAGAAAAAGAGGTATCTGTTACAAAAAATGAAAAATGTAATGATTGTGGTGGCAGTGGTGCTAAAGCTGGTACTTCTCCTAAAACCTGTGATAAGTGTGGTGGAAATGGGCAGATAAAAGTTCAAAGAAACACTGCTTTTGGAAGCTTTGCTAGCATGAGCACTTGTGATAAGTGTGGAGGGCGTGGTCAAATAATTTCTGACCCATGTAAAACTTGTCATGGCTCTGGAAAAGAGAGAAAAAACAGAAAAATTAAGATTAATGTTCCGGGTGGAGTTGACACGGGTAATGTTATGCCTCTAAGAGGGCAAGGAGAACCAGGTGAAAAAGGTGGTCCATCAGGAGACTTGTATATAAATATCAGAGTAACTCCTCATAAAACTTTTAAAAGGAATGGAATTGATATTCATATAGAATCACATATAAGCTTTGGATATGCATCTATAGGAATTGAAATTAAAGTTCCAACTGTGGATGGGGACGTTAAATATAAAGTTCCAGCAGGAACACAATCGGGTACTGTGTTTAGACTTAAGGGAAAGGGTATACCTAGAGTTAATGGACATGGAAGAGGCGATGAATACGTAAAGGTTATTGTTGATATTCCAAAATCCTTGAATGAAAAGCAAAAATCAGCATTAAAACTCTTTATGGAAGCTAGTGGCGAGAATTTAGATTTTTTAGACGAAAATAAAAAATCTTTTGTGGATAAAATATTAGGTAAATAATAACTAAAAAACTTCGTTTATGAAACGGAGTTTTTTATTATAATATAGAGAGGAAGGATATCAATGAACAAAGATTGGATTGAAGTAACTATAATAACAAGCAGTGAAGCAGTTGAGGCAGTATCTGCCATGCTATACAATACTGGTGTAAAAGGGGTTTCTATTTTAGATCCATTAGATATGATTTACAGGCGAGATCATACTACAGATTGGGACTATTTTGATGAAACTATTATAGACACAAATAGTGGGGTTGTAGTTAAGGGATACTATAAAAAAGATGAGAAATTTGAGAGTTACTTAGATGAAATTAAAACAGGGGTAAATAAATTACCTGAGTTTGGATTAGATAAGGGAATAGGAACTGTTACTGCAACTGAGGTAAAGGAACAAGATTGGGAAAATAATTGGAAACAGTATTATAAACCAATAAAGGTAGGAGAAAAGATAGTTATAAAACCTATATGGGAAAAATATAATATAAATCCTGGTGAAATAATTGTAGAGCTTGACCCTGGTATGGCTTTCGGAACTGGAACTCATGAAACCACTAGGATGTGCATAAAAGCTCTTGAACGCCACGTAGAGGCCGAGTCAGTTGTTTTTGATATAGGAACAGGGTCAGGGATATTATCTATTGCTGCGGCTAAACTGGGGGCTAAGAAAACCATAGGTGTTGATTTGGATCCAGTAGCAGTAGATTCTGCAAAGCAAAATGTTAGTTACAACAATTTAGATAACATTGAGATACTATATGGAGATTTAATGGAAGTTGTTAAAGGAAAAGCCAACATTGTTATAGCTAATATAATGGCTGATATAATTATATTTTTAACGCAGCAAGTTAAATCCTTTATAGTAGAAGGCGGATATTTTATTTCCTCAGGAATAATCTTAAGTAAAAAAGATGAGGTAATAAATAAGTTAACCCAGTGTGGCTTTAAAATTGAAGAGATAAATATTGAGGGAGAATGGGTTTGTATAGTTGCAAAGTTAGAAAAATAACTATAAGTTGAGGAGAGAATAAAAAATGCATAAATTTTTTGTGCCAAAGACTAGTATAGTAGAGGATAATGCTATTATACAGGGCGAAGATGTAAAACATATATATAAGGTATTAAGGCTTAAAGTTGGTGATGTGGTAAGTATTAACAACTGTGAAGGCAAAGAATATGTAGGGAAAATAACTTTAATAGATAAGAAATCAGTAAATATAAATCTATTAGAAGAAAGCTCTATAAATAATGAAAGTCCTATTGAAGTATACTTATTTCAAGGAATGCCAAAATCAACAAAAATGGATTTAATAGTTCAAAAAAATACGGAACTAGGAGTTAAAGCAATAACACCTATAATTACGCAGCGGGTGGTAGTTAAAACTGAGCTTGCGGAATTTAAAAAGGTAGATAGATGGAATAGGATAGCACTTGAAGCTTGTAAGCAGTGTAAAAGAAGTTTGGTGCCTCAAATTAATGTGCCAATAGAATTTGACCATTTATTAGAAGAATTAAAACATATGGATTTAGTTGTGGTTCCCTATGAAAATGAAGAAGGGTATGGTATAAAGAAATTAGTTCAAAACATAGAAAAAAAAGCAATTGCTAAAGTTGCTATTGTCATAGGACCAGAGGGTGGCTTTGAAGAGAGTGAAATACTTGAACTTACAGAAATAGGAGCGAGCATTGTCACTTTGGGGCCTAGAATACTTAGAACTGAGACTGCAGGATTTACATGCTTAAGTTTGATAATGTATGAACTGGGAGATTTGGGGGGAGTTATATAATGAAAGTTGCTTTCGCTACCTTAGGGTGTAGGGTAAATCAGTACGAGTCAGAAGCCATGGTAGAAAAATTTCTTCGTGAAGGATATGAATTGGCTGAGTTTCATGATTTTTCTGACGTATATGTTATTAACACTTGTACGGTTACTAATATGGGTGATAAAAAATCAAGGCAGATGATAGGAAGGGCTAGAAGAGCAAATGAAAATGCTATTATTGCAGTGGTGGGTTGTTATGCACAGATAGCTTCCGAGGAAGTAGCCGGCATTGAAGGCGTTGATGTAGTTTTAGGTAGCCGAAATAAGGGCGATATCGTTTATTGGGTAAATAGAGCTCGCGAAGAGTCAAAGCAGGTAGTAGAAGTTAGTGATGTTTTAAAAAACAAGGTATTTGAGGACTTAAATATTAGCGAATATCAAGATAGAACTAGGGCTTTTGTAAAAATTCAAGATGGCTGCAATAGATTTTGTTCTTATTGCTTAATACCTTATGCAAGAGGAGCGGTATGTAGTAAGGCGCCTGAGAAAATTATATCTGAAATTTATGAATTAGCCCAAAATGGATTTAAAGAGATTCTTTTATCTGGTATACATATAGCATCTTTTGGATTAGATTTAGAAGGCGGATGGAATTTAGTGAGGATTTTAGAAGAGGTAGATAAGGTCCCAGGTATTGAAAGGATAAGAATAGGGTCAATAGATCCAACCTTCTTTACAGAGGGCGTTATCGATAAAATAACGTCATTAAAGAATCTATGTCCCCATTTTCATCTATCACTTCAAAGCGGATGTGACCAAACTCTTAAAAGAATGAATAGACGGTATACTGCGAAGGAATATAAAATCGTAGTAGAAAATTTAAGGCAAAATATAAAGGGCGTTTCTATAACTACGGACATAATTGTAGGTTTTCCTGGAGAAACTCTGGAAGAATTTAATGAAACCTATGACTTTTTAAAAGACTTAGAATTATCAAAAATGCATATTTTTAAGTACAGCCCAAGAAAAGGCACCAAAGCCGCTGAAATAAAAGAGCAAATTGATGGAAATATAAAAGAAGAAAGAAGCCACACGCTTATTGCACTTAACAATATGCTAGAAGAAAAACATATAAATACACTCCGTGGTGAATGCATGAATGTACTATACGAACAAAAATTCAAAAATAATGAAGATGAATATGAAGGCTACACTGACAACTATGTAAAGGTTATAGGGAAAGCCTCTAAAAATATAGTAGGTGAATTTCATATGACTAAACTCATAGAATGCAAGGGTGACTATATAATTGGAGAAGTGCAAGAATAAGAATAATTGAACAATGATAAATATATATAGCAGGAGAATAAAACTTTATGTTGAATAGTATATTAATAAGAAAGTAAATAAAGTTGTATTAGCAAGATGATAGGAGGTGATTATGTGGAAAAGGAAGACTGTATATTTTGTAAAATCATAAAAAAGCAAATTCCTTGTGAAATGCTTTATGAAGATGATAAAGTTATAGTGTTTAATGACATAAGTCCTCAAGCGCCTATACATGTTATAATTATTCCAAAGGAACATATTGATGATTTAAATTGCTTAAACCAAGAATCATCACAAATAATTGGTCATATATTTATGGTTGCGAGAGAAATCGCTGGAACATTAGGCATTGCTGAAAGTGGATATAGGATTGTTAGTAATTGCGGGCAGCAAGGGGGTCAAACTGTTCAGCATGTGCATTTTCATTTATTGGGGGGCAGGATGCTTCAGTGGCCACCTGGATAATATATAACTAATTTTCTAATGTTAAATTGTAATGTATATTCTATATTTAAATACATTATTTATAACAAAAAAGTAATGAAAATGTTGACATTATGTAAAATTGTGTTGTATAATAAAAAATGTGCTATTTAGGCCCCGCATTAGCTGTTTTTAAATTGAATTGAGCTAGCGGAGGGAGGGATAATGATGTCAGAAATTAAGGTTGGAGCAGACGAGTCCATTGAGAACGCTTTAAGAAGGTTTAAGAAAAAATGCGCAAGAAGTGGAGTGCTCGGAGAAGTAAGAAAAAGAGAGCACTATGAAAAGCCAAGTGTTAAAAAGAAATTAAAATCAGAAGCTGCAAGAAAGAGAAAATTCAAATAGAATTTTTGAAAATGGAAACAAACAAGATAAAATAAAATTTTGTTAGAATACCTTCCTCAGCAGTAAATAAATTAGAAATTTTAGAGTCATTCAGAGAAACAGTGGTAGAATTGGGAACTAATAGCATGAGACACGTGAGAAAAGTTATGTTTGCCTCATTGCTCAAAATTGTGGCAAAACAGATGGTAAGCATGTTTGTGAAATAGTAAAACAATATTTAAATAAATAAAAGACTCAGCATTTGCTGGGTCTTTTTTTGACGTGAAAAATTATAAAATTTAAAAACTGTAATTTGTTGTGCTTTTTTTTCATAAATTAGTATGAAGTATTTTATGAGGTGGGTATATGGAAAATAAATTTTCTAAAACGAAGGAAACTATAGCTAACAAGTTAGAATTACCAAGAGATATAGTCTTAGACTTACCAAAAATAACTATTCTGGCTAATAATGAAATAAATATTGAAAACCATAAAGGTATAGTGATTTTTGAGGAAGAAGAAATAAAAATAAATACCAATGTGGGCCCAATTTCTATATACGGAAAAAATTTTAAAATATTATTTATAGGGGGAAACACAATAACTTTAAGTGGAAACTTTAAATCTGTTGTGTATGAAGGACATGAATAATTTAAAAAAATATAAAAAAGGCACTATCACAATGGAAATTGAATCATTTATGCCAGAAAAATTTATAAATCTATTATGGAAAAATGGTATTGTAGTTAAAAATATAAAAAAGGTTAATATAACAACTGTAGTGCTAGAGGTTAAATTATGCGACTATGCTGAAATTAGTAAAGTAGCAAAAAAAACAGATACTAAAATTATGATTGTAGGTAGGAGTGGGCTGTCCTTTTCTTTAATGAAAATAAAAAGTCGGTCCGCAATGCTACTCGGATTAGTTTTATTTGGATGCATAATATACTATTTATCCACATTTGTATGGAATATTGAGATTAATACGGAACATTATATAAGCCCTTATGAATTACGTAATCAAATTAAAGGGTTTGGAGTTACACCAGGACTCAGAAAGAAATATATAGATGTTTACGACATCGAAAATAAAATTCTAAGAAGTAATGATGAAATAATGTGGGTAAAAGCTAGAATTGAAGGTGTTAAGCTAAAAGTAGATGTAATAGAAAGACAATCACCTCCTATTATAATTAGCACCCAAGCACCTGGTAATTTAATAGCGAGTAAAGACGGTATAGTAGTTAGGGTATTTACTACGGAAGGTACATCAATTGTTAAAAATGGAGACCTGATACAAAAGGGAGATTTGTTAGTTAAAGGTGAACAAGGTAAAGAAGGAAGTGTATACCCTGTACATGCTGAGGGAGAAGTTATAGCAAAAACTTTTTACGAAGGGATTAAAGATGTTCCATTATCAAGCATAGCAAGGATCAAAACAGGAAACAGCATAAGTAATTTATACATTAAAGTTGCAAATAAAAAAATTTATCTCAAAAATAGCTTAATTCCCTATGGTAATTATGATAAAATAGAAAATAACAATAAGTTTGTATATAAGGAAATCTATTATGAAATAGAGAAAAAAAATATACCTGTGGATGCAATTAAGGTAACAGCTGAAATTTATTCAAACATTTTGAGAAACTTGGACAAAAGTGTAAAGATTATGGACAAAATCGAAGATGTAAAAAAAGAGAAAGATAAGTACACCATAAAGGTATTGGTTGTCGCTGAAGAAAATATTGCTTCCGAAGAAAAATAATAAATTAAAGAAAAATAATAATTTAAAGAGAAAATTTAATTAATATATTTTTAGGTTACTTCCGAAGAAAAGGTGGGGATGGCATATGAAAAATATTAGAGAACTTATGACGCTTAATAAAGCAAAACCATATTTAATTTTTATAGCTACGGCAGTTATTATGTATTCAATTTTAGTAACAGCGTTAGTTCCAAAAAAGTATACAGTAAATGTTGGGGATATTGCAAAAATAGATATAAAAGCTCCTAGAGAAGTTGAAAATGAGGTATCAACAGAAGTCAATAGAACTAAGGCTGTAGAAAATGTAGAGAAAAAAACAATTAAAGTTCCAGTGAATGCTAAGGCTATAGAAAATCTTAGAAAATTATTTTCTATAGTTAACACGTTAAACACTACTGGCACTAGCGAATCATCTACAAATAAAATTGGAAATCCACCTGAAAAACTATTATCAGAAAATGAAAAAATAGCTGCACTCAAAGAAAAAAATCCAATTACTGATTTTACTTATGAAAATTATCAGTTCTTATTAAAGTTAGATAAGAAAAAAGCAATTGAGTTAGAGGAATTTCTTGAGAAGACTATAACAACCCTTAATGAATCTATGGAAATAGATGAGAACAAATCGGAAGAAATTATATTGGCAAAGGGCATGATTGCTACACTTTTTACAAACTCAGATTTTCCTAAGGATATAAGAACAATAGGGATGCCTATAGCAAATGTAGAAATTCGTCCTAATTCAACTTATGATAAAGAAAAAACAGATTTATTAATAGAAGAAGCTAAAAAAAGTGTTAAACCAGTTATGATTAAGAAGGATCAGACAATTGTTAATGAAGGTGAGCCAATAACCACTGAACAAAAGGCACTATTACAATCATTAGGACTCCTAGATAATACAACTAATTTTGAATGGTCCTTATATTTAAGTTTAGCAGGGCTTGTATGTCTAGTCCTCCTACTTCAATGGTTTTATTTATATAAGTATCAACCAGAAATATTCAAAGATATAAAAAAATTAATTATGCTTAATATTCTTAGTATAATAGCTATATTACTTGCTAAAATACTAGGTATAATTTCACTGTTTATAATTCCGCTAGCTTGTATACCTATGCTCATGGCCATTTTAACTAATGAAGAAGTATCAATAGGTTTAAATATACTTAATTGTATTCTAATTAGCGTTGCAGTTAATTTTAATTTTGAAATTACAATATTAGCTGTGCTAAACTCTATTACAGGGGTCATGTTACTCAAGAAGATGCAACAAAGAAATGATATATTATATTCAGCCATATATATTGCAATGATAAACTTGGCGCTTTATTTTTCTTTAGGATTTTTACTAAGTAATAGTATAGTTGATGTTTCAAAAAAGGCTGGAATGGTGGCACTTGCAAGTATTATATCTGGAGTTCTTACCATTGGATTTTTACCATTTTTTGAAAGCTTATTTGATATAGTGACTACAGTGAAGCTTTTGGAGCTTTCAAACCCTAATCACCCACTTTTAAAAAGATTGCTTTTAGAAGCACCGGGAACTTATCATCATTCTGTCCTTGTAGCTAACTTATCTGAGGTGGCAGCAGAAGTAGTTGGTGCTAATCCTGTTCTCGCAAGGGTTGCCTCATATTATCATGATATTGGAAAGATAAAAAGACCTTATTTTTTCAAAGAAAATCAATTGGGAAACGATAATCCACATGATAAGATAACTCCGAATCTAAGTACACTTATAATCATTTCTCATGTTAAGGATGGCCTGGAGCTTGCAAAGGAATATAAAATACCTAAGGTGATTAAAGATGTTATACAACAGCATCATGCCACAACTTTAGTTAAGTACTTTTATGTAACTATGAAAAATTCTAGTGATACTCCAGATGATATTAGGGAAGAGGATTTTAGATATCCGGGACCAGATCCTGAAAGCCGAGAAGCGGCAATCATAATGCTATCAGACGCAGTGGAAGCAGCTGTGAGATCAATCCCAAACCCTACAAAAAATAAAATTGAGGAAATGGTTAATAACTTAATAAAAGACAGACTCAATGATGGACAACTCGATAATTGTGAATTAACGTTAAAGGATTTAGAAAAGATACGAAAGGCATTTTTAAAAGTGTTTTCAGGCATATACCATGAGAGAATAGAATATCCATTGGATAAATGGGAAAAAGATAAGTAAAGGAGCAATAACAAGTATGATTTTTATAGATAATAGGCAAAATAAAATTGGAGTTACGCAAGAACTTGAAAATACTATAAAAGATGTCATTGAATATACACTTAAGGAAGAAAAACTTTTTATAGATAATGAAGTAAGCGTTATATTTATTGACAACGAAGAAATTAAAAAAATAAATTCAAAGTATCGTGGTATAGATGAAATTACAGATGTGTTGTCTTTTCCAATGCTAGATTATCCAACAAACAAGGTGTTTAAAGATGTGTATGTAGATTATGAATTTGACCAAAGTGATTTAAATGATGAAAGGTTAGTAATTGGCGATGTTGCATTATCACTAGAAAAATCTAAAGAGCAAAGTGAAGAATTTGGGCATTCGTTTCTTCGTGAATGTGCATATCTTACAGTACACTCAATTTTGCATTTGTTGGGTTATGATCACATGGATGAAATAGAAAAAGACATTATGAGAAAAAGAGAAGAAGAAATATTGAGTAATTTCAAAATATCTAGATAAAGTATATTAATAATTAGTTAAAATGGCAAGGGGTTACTTACAATATTTTCAAAGGTGGTTGAGTATGAAAGTTAAAAAAATGGTCGATAGTTTTAATTATGCTATTGAAGGAATTATATATTCCATTCGCACACAAAGAAATATGAAGATACATATGATAGCTACAATAATAGTGCTATCTGCCACTTTTTTTTATGATTTGTCAAGAGTAGAACTTTTGATTATAACTATAACTATAACCTTGGTTATAGTGGCTGAAATGATAAATACTGCAGTAGAATGTGCCATAGACGCTACAACAAATTTTTATCACCCACTAGCTAAAATCGCTAAGAATGTTGCTGCTGGTGCGGTGCTTGTAACTGCTATAAATTCAGTACTAGTAGGCTATGTGATATTTTGGGATAGATTAACTCCCTTTAATATAACAATGATGTCAAAGCTTAAAAAATCTAACCCTGACATGATTTTTTTTATGCTAGTTATAGTTTGTATTGCAGCAGTGGTGGTTAAGTCAATTTATGATGAGGGAACTCCATTTAGGGGAGGAATGCCTAGTGGCCACAGTACTATAGCTTTTTCAGTAGCAACAGCTATAACATTATTAACTACCGAACCACTTATTATGGTGTTATCTTATTTGTTAGCTGTAATTGTTGCACAAAGTAGAGTTGATTCACAAATTCATTCTATCTTAGAAGTGATTTTTGGAGGTCTTTTTGGGACTTTATTAACATTGTTATTATTTAAAGTTTTAGGATAATATATAATAATATTGAATTACTAATATTTAATGATATAATTGATATACATGATTTCTAATTGTTATTTATTATCATGTGCCTTAAATTAATTGAGTAGGGGTGTAATAATGGATTATAGAAAGTTAGCAAAGCTTGCAATAGATGCTAGAGAAAATGCTTATGTGCCATATTCAAAATTTAAAGTTGGTGCAGCAGTTGTTACGGTGGATGACTTAATATATACTGGGTGCAATATAGAAAATGCTTCTTATGGTGCTACTAATTGTGCCGAAAGAACTGCGATTTTTAAAGCTGTGTCTGAGGGACATAATAAGATTAAAGCTATTGCTATAGTTGGTGATATGTCGACTTATACCTTTCCATGTGGTATTTGCAGACAAGTCATTGTAGAATTTGCCACAAAAGATATTGAAATTATATTAGTAAAAAATGAAGATGATTATATAATAAAGACTATGGAAGAAATATTACCAGGCGCGTTTACTAAAGAAGATTTATTAAAGTAAGATAGAAAGAGATTCTTAATCACTATCTACTTAAGATAACAGAAGGAGGATATATGTTTAAATCAGGATTCGTAACAATAATCGGGAGACCTAATGTAGGAAAATCTACATTAATCAATTACATTATGGGGGAGAAATTATCAATTGTATCTAATAGACCCCAAACTACTAGAAATAATATCCAGACTATTTTAACAACTAAAGAGTCTCAAATAATATTTGTAGATACTCCAGGAATGCATAAGCCTAGACATAAGCTAGGAGAATACATGGTTAAAGTAGCGCAGCAATCTACCAGTGAAGTAGATGTGATTTTATTTATAACTACACCAGGGGATGAAATTGACAAAGGTGATATGCACATTCTCGAACAACTAAAAGACAGTAAAATTCCAGTGTTTTTATTAGTAAATAAGATTGATGAGAACACCCAAGAGAGAGTTGCTAAAACTATTCAGGGTTATTCTGAGTATTTTAACTTTAAAGAAATAATACCTATGGCCGCTATAAAAGGTAAAAATGTTGATATAGTTACTAAACTAGTAGTGGAGAACATTCCAGAGGGACCACTATATTACCCAGAGGATATGATTACAGATCAACAAGAAAGATTTATTATAACTGAAATAATAAGAGAAAAGGCTCTAAAGCTTTTATCCCAAGAAGTACCTCATGGAATAGCAATAGAAATCATTTCTATGAAACGAGATGCAAGGAATATGTATCATATAGAAGCTAATTTGCTTTGTGAAAAAGATTCGCACAAGGGCATAATAATTGGAAAAGGTGGGAAAACACTTAAGCAAATTTCTACTTATGCAAGACAAGATGTGATGAAATTTTTAGGCGAAAAAGTAAACCTAAGATTATGGGTAAAGGTAAAGAAGGAATGGAGAGATACTTCAAGTATTTTGAAAGAATTAGGGTATAAGTAGGGGATGATTTTCTGTCAATTTTAAAAACTAGAGCTGTTGTCATAAAAACTCAAGAGTTTAAAGAAGCTGATAAGCTAGTCTGGCTTTTTACTGAAGATTTTGGTAAAATAACAGCCATTGCAAAGGGAGCCAGAAAAAATAAAAGTAGATATGTATCATCCACATTACCCTGCTCTTATGGGGAATTTATACTTTTCAAAGGGAAAAATTTATATACAATAAACGAAGTTACAATTATAGAGTCCTTTCAACAATTATTAAGGAATTTGGAAACAATTACTTACGCTTCATATTTTAATGAATTAATAGATATTGCTATGGAAAATGAAGATATTAATAGTGAAATGTTTAAAAATTTAGTTACTGCTTTTTATTTTATAAAAAATGACGCTATGGATATAGAAGTGCTAGCAAGAGCCTTTGAAACAAAACTCTTAAAGTCAACAGGGTATGGACTTAATTTTGACCAATGTGCTAGATGCAGAAAAAAAATAACAATGTCAAATAATATTGATTTGCAATCTTATGGTCCTATTTGTAAAGAGTGTGAAAAGGTAAATAGTATATATATTTCAAACCCTACATATAATACATTGAAATTCTTAAATAATTTTGGTATGGATAAAATAAATAGAATAGTTGTGTCTAAAGAATCCAAGGTTGAGTTATACAAAATTTTATCTTTTATTATTTCCCAAAACTATATAAGAAAACCAAAAAGTTTAGAAATGTTTGATTATTTAAAAGAATATAAAAATTAATTTTCAAATCAGGAAAAATTATAAGGAGATGATCTTAATGTCAGAAATTACATTAGAAAAGATTGATATCATTAAAGAGAGGACCGGCGTTTCATATACTGAGGCTAAGGAAGCCTTAGAAGAATGTGATAGCGACGTAGTTAATGCACTCATTTATATCGAAGCAAAACAAAAAAGATATGCTAAATTTAATATGGAAGAAGTGTATTCTACTAAGGATGAGTTTATAACAGCTATAAAGGATACAGTAAAAAAAGGCAATGTAACAAGGATAAAAGTAAAAAAAGATGAAAATGTAGTTATAGATATACCTGTTACTGCTGGTATTGCAGCAGGCTTAATTGGATTATATAATCCTGTGCTAATTGGTCTTGGATTATTAACAGCAGTACTCACAAAGGTTACTATTGAGATAACTAAAGCAGATGGCACGGTAGAAGTAGTTAATACTATTATAAAAAATACAGTTAACGACATGAAAGATAAAATGAACGATATGAGTGAAGAGGTAAAAGAAAAATTTAATGATACAAAAGATACCTTTACCAAAAGCAGCAAAGATGGTAGTGATGAAAATGTATATCAATATACTGTAAAATTTGATAAGGATAAAGAAGTGAAACAGGAAGACAAAGAAGAAGATAAAGAAGAGGAAAAATAATATAAACGTTGATTTTATTCCGGATTTTCAACTTTTAGAAATTAAACCAATATGATTTCCCCTTCTATAAAGCCAGTAGCTATTAGTTACTGGCTTTATAGAAGGGGAAATTTAACTATTTATATAGTAATGCATTAATATTGATTGTGAAAAATTAATAACATAGGAATAAATTAATATCTTAAACAAAAAATCATTAAAAACTCTACATTTTATTTTAAAAATGTGGTACAATGTTACAAATGGTATGTAAAATTCTAGTAAAATATATTTTGTGCAATCGTTTGTATTTCTAATATTTAAAATATAACGAATATAGCAAATATAGAAATTATATATCATGTTTAGTAAGTTAAAATAGAAAGAGGGTGGAAAAAATAAAACTAACACCAAGACAAGAAGAGATAATAAGATTAGTTAAAGAAAATCCGCCTATTACCAGTGAACGCTTAGCAAATAAGTTAGGGGTAACAAGGGCTGCACTAAGGCCAGATTTAGCAATACTCACAATGACAGGTATTTTAGATGCGAGGCCCAAGGTAGGATATATGTATTCAAAGAAACCCTCTTATAGTTTAGTTTATGATTATATAAGAAATATTAAGGTTAAAGATGTAATGTCAAAACCAGTAATGGCAACAGAAGAAACAATGGTTTATGATGCTATAGTACATTTGTTTTTAAATGATGTAGGTACTTTATTTGTGCATAATGGGGGCAATTTAGTAGGAGCTGTATCAAGAAAAGACTTTCTTAAAATGGCTATGGGTGGCACAGATATGCACAAAGTCCCAGTAGGAATTATAATGACTAGAATGCCAAATATAGTGCTCGTTGAAAAGGAAGATAGTATTTATTTAGCCGCACAAAGAATTATAGAGCACGAAGTAGACAGTCTACCTGTTGTAGAAAGAAAACTTGAAAGTGGAAAAGAACTATTTCAAGTTGTTGGTAAAATATCAAAAACCAATATTACAAGATTATTTGTAAAAATGGGTGAAAATGGCTAAATAACTAAAGTGAGTGAAAGTGGGTACTATTTGTTCTTCATAGGGCACTTTATACCCATTATCATATATAATTTAAAACAGAAGGGGTTGTATGGAATGGAAAATAAAAAATATGTTTATCTTTTTAGTGAAGGTAATGCTTCAATGAAAAATCTTCTAGGCGGAAAAGGTGCAAACCTTGCAGAGATGACTAACCTTAAAATCCCAGTACCACAGGGATTTACAGTTACTACTGAAGCATGTAATAAATACTATGAAGATGGTCAATTAATCGCAACTGAAGTTGTTAGTGAAATTAATGATAAAATGGCTGAACTTGAAAAAATCACAGGGAAGAAGTTTGGAAGTTTAGAAAATCCATTGCTTGTATCAGTTAGATCTGGAGCAAGAGCATCAATGCCTGGTATGATGGATACAATTTTAAATCTTGGATTAAATGATCAAACAGTAGAAGTTATGGCAAAGCTAACAAATAACCCAAGATTTGCTTATGACTCTTACAGAAGATTTATCCAAATGTTTGCTGACGTTGTTATGGGCGTTGAAAAAAGAAACTTTGAAAACATTATGGATAATATGAAAGAAGCAAAAGGCGTAAAATTTGATACTGAACTGGATGCTAATGATTTGAAAAAATTAGTTGTACAGTTTAAAGAATTCTATAAAGAAGATAAAGGTGAAGATTTCCCAAGTGATCCAAAAAGTCAATTAATAGAATCTATTACAGCAGTATTTAGATCATGGGATAATCCTCGTGCTAACGTATATAGAAGATTAAATGATATTCCAGGAAGTTGGGGAACAGCAGTAAGTGTTCAAGAAATGGTATTTGGTAACAAGGGAGATACATCAGGAACTGGTGTTGCGTTCTCAAGAAACCCATCCACTGGAGAAAAAGGAATATATGCTGAGTACTTAATGAATGCACAAGGTGAAGACGTTGTTGCTGGAATAAGAACACCACAAGATATATCACAACTTGGAAAAGATATGCCAAAAGTATATAGCGAGTTCATGGCAATTGTTAACACTCTTGAAACTCACTACAAAGATATGCAAGATATGGAGTTTACAATTGAAGATGGGAAATTATACTTTCTACAAACAAGAAACGGCAAGAGAACTGCACAAGCTGCATTAAAAATCGCTGTGGAACTGGTTGAAGATGGAATGTTAACAAAAGAAGAAGCTATGATGAAGGTTGACCCAAAACAATTAGATACGTTACTTCACCCTAACTTTGATGTAGAAGATTTAAATAACTCTACAATAATTGCTAAAGGTCTGCCAGCATCTCCTGGAGCTGCTTGTGGAAAAGTTTGCTTTACTGCAGAAGATGCAAAAACTATGCACGAAGCTGGAGAAAAAGTTGTCCTTGTAAGGCTTGAAACTTCACCAGAAGATATTGAAGGCATGATTGCGTCTGAAGGTATCTTAACAGTAAGAGGAGGAATGACTTCTCATGCTGCGGTTGTTGCAAGAGGAATGGGAACCTGTTGTGTTGCTGGCTGCGGAGATATAAAAGTTAATGAAAAAGAGAAGACTTTCAAAATTGGTCAAATCACATATAATGAAGGTGACTTTATTTCAATGGACGGAAGTACAGGCAATGTATATGCTGGAGTAATTAAAACAGTTGAGCCTGAAATAAGCGGTTACTTTGAAACATTTATGGGCTGGGCTGATGAGATAAGAAGCCTAAAAGTTAGAACAAATGCCGATACTCCAAAAGATACTGCACAAGCAGTTAAATATGGAGCTGAAGGTATAGGCTTATGTAGAACGGAACATATGTTCTTTGATGCTGATAGAATAATGGGCATAAGAGAAATGATTGTTGCTAAAGACGAAGCTAGTAGAAGAGTAGCATTAGATAAATTATTACCAATGCAAAGAGAAGACTTTATAGGAATTTATGAGGAACTTGGTGAAAGACCAGCAACAATCAGATTCTTAGATCCCCCACTACATGAATTCTTACCACATGATGATGAGGATATAAAGGAATTAGCTGCTGAGATGGGAATAACTTTTGAAGAGCTTAAAGCTACTGTTGAATCATTACATGAGTTTAACCCTATGATGGGTCATAGAGGATGTAGACTTGCAGTATCATATCCAGAAATAGCTGAAATGCAAACTAGAGCGGTTATTGAAGCTGCTATAGATGTTAAGACTAGAAAAGGATATAATATTGTTCCAGAAATAATGATTCCTCTTATTGGAGAAGTAAAAGAATTAAAATATGTTAAAGATATAGTAGTAAGAGTAGCTGATCAAATCATAGCTGAAAAAGGCAGTGATTTAAAATATATGGTTGGTACGATGATTGAAATACCAAGAGCAGCACTTACTGCTGATTTAATAGCAAAAGAAGCTGAATTCTTCTCATTTGGAACAAATGATTTAACACAAATGACTTTTGGATTCTCAAGAGATGATGCAGCAACATTCTTAAAACATTACTATGAAAAGAAAGTTTACGAATTTGATCCATTCCAAAAATTAGATCAAGTAGGAGTAGGCAAACTTATTAAAATGGCTGTTGACCTTGGAAGGCAAACAAGACCACATATAAAACTTGGAATATGCGGAGAACACGGTGGAGATCCATCTTCTGTTGAATTCTGTCATAATGTTGGACTTGACTATGTATCATGTTCACCATTTAGAGTTCCAGTTGCAAGGCTTGCAGCTGCTCAAGCTGAAGTTAATAATCCAAGAAAAAAATAGTATTTTCATGAAAATGTAGTTAATAGATTTATTATAAAAAGCCGCTGCTTTGCAGTGGCTTTTTACTTATGAATTAAAATTATTTAAATTTATTCTCCATATAAGCTTTAAATCCACAAACAAAATCTAATTGATATTCATTTTTGTTAGTTGCGTTCTTTAGTAGATTTATGAAAGCTTTTTTATTGCATTTACTAATATTACCATAATAATCTCTAGATATTTTCCAATACCTTTGAGGAAAGGCTAAATAAACAAGAATATATTTATAATCATCCAAGGTTAAGGGTAGAACTTTATCATATAATTCTAAAAAGCTTATTGCTAGCTCTAAATCCCATTTTGTGCTGTCTCTTTTTAGAAGTCGCCTTAAACAATAGGAAATATCATGGGCACAATAGTCATTTCTACATTTATCAAAATCAATTACCCATATTTCATTATTTGTGTCAAAAATGATATTTTTATTAACATAGTCAAGATGACACAACGATTTTGTAAGATTATCCTGGTTCATACCATAAGCGACGTTTGTAGAATATTCAGCTAGCTTAATACTCGAATCAAAATTCTCAAGATACAACTTAGAAAAAGCATCGTCATATTTATAGGCTAAATTAGAATAGTTAAGGAGGCTTTCATAGTGCTTATATATGGAGGTGCCCAAAGTGCTGTAGTTCTCCTTTATGTTGCTGCCACATATAGGTGTAAAGTTTATACTTACCTTATGCATATTTGCAAGATTGGTACTACATGCGAGTACATGGTCTATATTATCGTAGTCACATTTAATGCCATCAATCCAGGGTGTAAGTATGAATAACATATTATTATAGTTTATAAATCTGCTATTGGTGTTTGTTTTAAGTATCCGAGGTACATTAATATTATTTCTATATAACCATTCTATAGCGGAATATACAAATAATAAATCTTTTACAGAGTAATAAACTTTTTTTAAACAATAGCATTCATCGAAGTATTGTACTTTATATACAGCTCTTTGTTTATCAGTATCTTTAAATTTAATTTGCGATATATCAGCATTAGTTAAGTTATATTGAGGTAGAATGTATTTTTTTACGTTTTCTTCAGATAATAAATCTATGTTATTTATGTTTTTAGCCGTGGAGGGCATCATATCACTCCTAAAAAATTATTACATTATTAGAATATTAATAAAATTTTAATAATATACGTTTAATATAAAAAAAGGGAAATTAATTTAATTTGTAGAATACTAAGTGTGGTATCTAAAAAAAACAAATTGCATAATTGTAAAAATAGTTTTAATTTCAGGAGGCAAAACAATTAATAATTGTTTTGTGCCACAGCGAACAGCAGGAGGGAATTTATGAACATTCGCCAAAGAATAGAAACTAATGAAAAAAATACCATTATGACCTATGGAGCTTTATCAATAAACTCAAAGGGAAGAAAAATATCAGAAGAGCTAGATGATGTAAGAACCTGCTATATGGTAGACCGAGATAGGATAATACATAGTAAATCATTTAGAAGGCTGCAACATAAAACTCAAGTATATATAAAGGCTAGTAGTGATCACTATAGAACAAGACTTACACATACACTAGAAGTTGCACAGATAGCTAAAACTATAGGTAAAGGCATAGGCTTAAATGAGGATCTAATAGAAGCTATAGCACTAGGTCATGATATAGGGCATGTACCCTTTGCTCATAATGGTGAAGAGGTACTTAATGATATTTTGCCAGGAGGATTTAGACACAACGAAAATAGTATTAGGGTTCTCACAAAAATTGAAAAGTTAGGTGAGGGACTTAATTTAAGTGCGGAAGTACTAGATGGGATTCTCAATCATAGTGGCTTTTCCTCAAAAGATGGAAAGGCGCAAACTTTAGAAGGGCAGGTTGTTAGGTATAGTGACAAAATCGCATATGTTAATCATGACATAGATGATTCTATAAGAGCGGGGTTACTAACAGAATCAATGTTACCCCAATCTGCAATAGAAGTTTTAGGCGCTAATCATGGTATGAGGATAGATACCTTAGTTAAAGATTGTATATATAATACATTAAATAACTTAGATAGGGATAAAATAGAGGTATCACTTAGTACAGAGGTTGGAAGTGCACTGGGTAATTTAAGAAATTTCATGTTTGAAAATATATACAAAGGTGAGATATTAAAGGAAGAAAGACAAAAGGCTCAATTTGTTGTAACACAAGTTTTTACATATTACTATAACAATCCAGGGGCAATGCCAAACTTTTATAAGTGCATAGTTAAGGATGAAGGATTAGATATAGGAGTAGCGGATTACATTTCTGGTATGAGCGATGACTATTGTTTAATGCTTTTTAATAATTTATACCTTCCTAAAGTTGTTATTTATTGAAATATGTAAATAAACTAATAAATCTTACCAAAAAAATGAACTAATTCTGAATTTAGAAAGAAAAAAATAAAAAAACATAAATATTGAAGGAAATTTGTAGTTTATAAAGAATATATAATGTGCAGGCATAATTATTATTAAAAAAAGTGGATTTAAAGAAGGATAATACACTTTTTTGTCGAATACAAATACGTTGTGAATTTATATAAGTAAGGTGGTAATAATCTATTGATTGCTGAAGATGTCATCCGAAAAATAAAAGAACAAAATGATATTGTGGATGTAATATCTGAAAGTGTTAAACTTAAAAGAACTGGAAGAAATTACATTGGCCTTTGTCCTTTTCATAATGAGAAGAGTCCTTCTTTTTCTGTATCTCAAGACAAACAAATTTATAAATGTTTTGGATGTGGGGAAGCTGGGAATGTAATTAGCTATATTATGAAGGAGAGGAATGTAGATTTTCCTGAAGCTGCAAGGGTTCTGGCTGAAAGAGCAAACATTAGTATAGAAATAGAAAGTGACCAGAATAATGTACAAAAAGACATGTATAATAAAATGTACAATATTAATGTAGAAGCGGCTAGATATTATTATGATAATTTAAGAAAGGATAAGAAAGCTGAAGCATATTTTGTAAACCGTGGAATTACTGAAACTACAATGAAGAAATTTGGGTTAGGTTTTTCCTTCGATAAATGGGATGGCTTGTTATTATACCTGAAAAAGAAAGGTTACTCTGAACTCGATTTACTTAATATAGGATTAATAGTTAAAAGTCCGAAAGGTTCATACTATGATAGATTTAGAAATAGAATAATGTTTCCTGTGTTTGATTTTAAGGGTAAGGTCATTGGATTTGGAGGAAGGGTTTTAGATGATTCAAAACCCAAGTATTTAAATTCACCTGAGACCACCTTATTTCATAAAGGTTATCAGCTTTATGGATTGAATTTCGTAATAAAAAATAATAAATCTCGAACAATAATAATTGTAGAGGGATACATGGATTGCATATCACTTCATCAGTATGGTTTTTCGAATGTTGTTGCATCACTTGGAACGGCACTTACTATTAATCAAGCAAAACTATTAAAAAAATATGTAGACAAAATCATTATTTCATATGATGCTGATTTTGCAGGTCAAGCAGCAACACTAAGGGGACTAGAGACATTAAGAAATGAAGGCTTTGATCTTAGAGTGTTAATTGTCCCAAAGGGTAAGGATCCTGATGAATATATAAAAAACAATGGACAACAGGCTTTTCAAAAATTGGTAGATGATGCTCTTCCTATAATAGATTATAGGATTAAAAGAGCAAGTGATGGAATAAATTTTTCGAATAGTGAAATGCTAATACAGTATGTGAAAAAGGTTACTGAAATTATTGTAGATTTAGATCCTGTTGAAAAAGATGTTCATATAAAAAAGGTTTCTGAACAAACAGGCATCAAAGAACAAGCAATATATGACTTATTAAGAGAAGAAATTAACAAAAATTCAAAAAAAACGCAAAAAATGAATATACAACAGGATTTTGGACAAAAATTATATTTAGAGGCAGCTTATATTAAGGCTGAAAGAAATTTATTGAAATTTATGTTTTTAGACGTAGAAAATTGTGATTATATTACAGAAACAATGTCCATAGATCAATTAGTACTTGAAAGTCATAAAACTATATATAAATTGATTGTTGAATATAAGAATTTAACAAAAGATGAAAAAATTAAAAACATCGAGTTTAGATGTAATGATATAGAATGTACAAAAGAATGGATAAATACTATGGAAATTGAGTTTACTGGAGACGAAGAACATCATAAAAAATTTATAAATGACTGCATAAGGCAACTGAAAAAATTCAAGTTAGAGGAGTCGAAAAAAGAAATTATGAATAAAATCAAAAAATATGAATCAAAAGGTCTGCTAGAAGAATCTATAAAACTCGCTCAAAAGCTTATAGAATTACAAAAAGATATAAAACAATTATAGTATTTAGGAAGGAGGTAATATGATGAAGGATAAAAGCTCAAAAATGACCATAGTCAAAAAACTTATTGATAAAGGCAAGAAAAAAGGATCCTTAACTTATAAAGAAGTAATGGATGAACTTTATGAAATAGATTTAAGTCCTGAACAAATAGAAAAGGTTTATGAAGTTTTAGAATCAATGGAGATAGATGTTGTTGGTGATATGCATGAAGTGGCACCTAGTACTGGTGCTCAAGCAGAAAGTGAACCAGAAACTGAAGAACTTGATGTTAGTATACCTGAAGGTATATCTATAGATGACCCTGTTAGAATGTATTTAAAAGAAATTGGAAAAGTTTCATTATTATCGTCAGCTGAGGAAATTGAACTAGCTAAAAGAAATGAAGAAGGAGATCTAGTTGCTAAAAAAAGACTAGCAGAGGCTAATTTAAGATTAGTTGTTAGTATAGCTAAAAGATATGTTGGACGGGGAATGCTATTTCTAGATCTTATTCAAGAAGGTAATTTAGGACTAATAAAAGCTGTAGAAAAATATGACTATAGAAAAGGGTTTAAATTTAGTACTTATGCTACCTGGTGGATTAGGCAAGCAATAACTAGAGCAATAGCTGACCAAGCAAGAACAATAAGGATACCTGTGCATATGGTTGAAACTATAAATAAGCTTATTAGAGTTTCTAGGCAACTCCTTCAAGAACTTGGACGGGAACCTCAACCAGATGAGGTCGCTGAAAAAATGGAAATGCCTGTGGCAAAGGTTAGAGAAATAATGAAAATTGCACAAGAGCCAGTGTCTCTTGAGACTCCTATAGGTGAAGAAGAAGATAGTCATTTAGGTGATTTTATTCCTGATGATGATGCACTAGCACCAGCAGAAGCTGCTGCATTTACAATGCTCAAAGAGCAATTAATCAATGTTTTAGATACCTTGACTCCTAGAGAAGAAAAAGTTTTAAGATTAAGATTTGGACTTGATGATGGACGTGCAAGAACATTGGAAGAAGTTGGAAAAGAATTCAATGTAACTCGCGAGAGAATTAGACAAATTGAAGCCAAAGCACTACGTAAATTAAGACACCCAAGTAGAAGTAAAAAACTAAAAGATTATTTAGATTAAACACCTAACTTAAGGTGTTTTTTTCTTCGTGTAAAATTATGGGTAAATATTTACAAGGTGGATTTAAATATGATATAATATGCTTAAGAAGGTGATTTAATGGATAGTTATATATCTAAGGGAGGACGAGGGTTAGGATTTTTGTTTCTTATGACTGCATTATATAATATATTAATATTAATATTGCTTAAATTTACTAACTCATACATTGTAGCTAGCCTGTTAAAGATTATATTAGTGTCTTGTAATATATATCAAGTATACTACATATTACTTTACTCATCACTTAAATGTACAATTGATGACCAAAATCTTGGTATTTATGCAATTGGGCCATTAAAAAAAGTGATTCTTCCCTTAAATCAAATTGAAGGGTATACTATGTCAAGTGGTACTATTAAAGGGATTAAACTTAATGGTATTGCCGCGAGTAACTTTGCAATGGGGAGATTTGTAATTGATAAAATTGGAATATCTAGAATGTTTGTTACAGATAACAAAAAGATTTTTCATCTAAAAACCCAGCATATGAATTACGCAATATCTCCTGTAGATTATGAAAAATTTGAGGAGGCACTAGTATATCACAATGTAAATAGAGTAGAGTGGAAATGTAAAGTAAATAATAGCTATAACTTGCATAAAGACAAGCATTTCATAATACCTTTAATGATAGTAAGTATAATATTAATAATCTTAACCTTGAATCCATTTATATTATATTTAAAACATATGATACCTGATACTATGCCCTTAAACTTCGATGCGAATTTTAACCAGATAAAAATGGGAACAGGCAAACAATTTGCATTTACCCAGATGATTTACGGTGTGTTAAATATGGCATTGTTATTTTGTATGTATTATGCAAGCTATTTTACTGCGAAATATGATAGAAAATCAGCATATAAATTTATTTATTTGTCACTAATTGTGTCTATGATATTTTTAATAATGCAGTTTAAAATATTAATAAACTTTAGATAGGAATGAAAACTATGGATATTAGCATAAGATTAAAAGCAATTGTAAATATGATAGAAGAATGTGATAGTGTTATCGATGTAGGAACAGATCATGGGTATGTTCCTATTTATTTAGTGAAAAATGGTGTAATTAAAAGTGCCATTGCCTCTGATATAAATAGAGGACCCGTTGACAAGGCCAGAAAGAATATTATTCAAAACAATGTACAGGAGCAAATTAGTTGTAGAATGGGAAGTGGATTATCTACAGTTAATAAGGGAGAGACAGAGATAGCTATTATTGCAGGAATGGGTGGTAATTTAATAAGAGATATCTTAGAAGCTGACTTAGAAGTGGTTAAACAATTTAAATATATGATACTTCAACCAGTTCAGAATGCTGAGGTTTTGAGAGAGTATTTGTATATCACTGGGTATGATATCCTTGATGAAGAAATTTGCAAAGATGATGGTAAGTTTTATGAAATTATTAAGGTGAAATATAATACTAAACCTGTAATACTGGATGATATATATTACGAGATAAGCAAAATATTATTAGATAAAAAAAACACAGTAATGCAAAGCTTTATAGAATATAAATTACAAAAATATTTAAAAGTATATTATAGCTTAAATGATGATACAATTTTATCTAAAAACAGAAAGGTGCAACTTTATCATGTCACACAAAAACTTAAGGGGTTTTTAAAATGCTTTTAAAAGTAAGAAATATTGAAGAAATTATGGAAGTGTATGCCCCATCGGTACTAAAAGAGGATTATGACAATGTAGGACTAATGGTGGGGGACAGTGGTGTAACAGTTACAAAAATATTAATTGCATTAGATTGCACAATGGAAGTTATTTCCGAGGCAATGAATAGTGGATGCAATTTTATATTAACTCATCACCCTCTTCTTTTTATTAAACCTAAAACTATTACTAATGGTACCTTAGTAGGTAGAAAAATTATTGAGCTAATTTTGAATGGAATAAATGTGTATGCTAGTCATACAAATTTAGATTCTGCATGTGGTGGGTTAAATGATATTGCTACTGAGATTTTAGGATTTGATAAATACAAAATTATTGAGCCATCAAAAAATTCTAATCATGAGGATGGTCATTCTGGTATTGGTAGATTAGTATGCTTAGATGAGCCTATGATACTCGGGGAATTATGTGAAAATGTTAAAAAAGCATATAACACAGAATCTATAAGATATGTGGGCAACCATAAAGATTTAATTAAAACTATTGCTATTATAAATGGCAGTGGAGAAGATTTTTTTTATGAAAGTATAAAATTAGGTGCAGATTGCATTATTACAGGGGACACCAAGTATCACCATGTTAGTGATCTAAAAGAAGAACATATAGCGTTAATTGATGCTGGGCATTTTGCAACAGAGTGGACGCCTCTCAAAATATTTGGAGAAAAACTTAAAAAACAATTGATAGAAGCAGGATATGATAATGAGATTATAATTTCTAAAATATCGCAAGACCCATATAAAACTAAGTAGTATAATATACCATTTGCATTTGAGCTAAATTTATGGTATCATTATTTTGCGAGTAAGCCAGACAATCGCTGCGCAATATTGTGGAGAGGAAAGTCCGAGCTCCATAGGGCAAGGGTGCTGGGTAACTCCCAGTGGAGGCGACTTTAAGGACAGTGCAACAGAGATATACCGCTAAAGGTATTTCGATAGATTAGCTTGCTAAACTATTGGAGTATACTAGTAAGGATGGAAAGGCGAGGTAAGAGCTCACCAGCGCAATGGCGACTTTGCGGCTATGTAAACCCCACCTGGAGCAAGATCGAATAGGAGAACATTATGAGACTGCCCGTCTCGTTCTCGGGTGTATCGCTTGAGCTTATTGGTAACAATAGGCCTAGATAGATGATTGTCTAATACAGGACTCGGCTTATAGACTTACTTGTGCCAATAAAAACATTCACTTTATAGTGAGTGTTTTTTTTGTATAAAAAAACAATGAAATTTTAATTGTTTTGCAAAAACATTAAAGAAAAATGAAAAATATGGTATAATGTGAAAGGTTTCACAATTAATAGATGTATTTTATAAATATGAAATCGTTTTATGCAAAAGGATTTTCAAAACTAGAAAGGACGTGAATTAATGGACTTGTTATCAATTGTAAAAAGTATTAATGGTGTTTTGTGGGGGTATATTTTAATATTCTTATTATGTGGTACTGGAATTTACTTTACAGTAACTCTAAAATTTGTCCAAGTTAGAAGATTTAAAGATGCTTTCAAACAAACTTTTGGGGGAGTTAAATTTGGTCATAAAGCAGGAGAAGATGGAATGTCATCTTTTCAAGCTATGACAACTTCAATAGCTGCTCAAGTAGGAACAGGAAATTTAGCGGGAGCAGCGACTGCTATAGCAGCTGGTGGGCCAGGAGCTATATTATGGATGTGGTTAAGTGCTTTCTTTGGAATGGCAACTATTTTTGCGGAAGCTGTGCTTGCTCAAAAATATAAAGAAAAAGTTGGCGGTGAGATGACAGGAGGTCCCGCTTATTATATTAGTAAAGGTCTTGGAAGTAAAAAGCTGGCAGCATTTTTTTCAGTAACGATAATAATTGCCTTAGGATTTATAGGTAATATGGTACAATCTAATTCAATAAGTGCAGCAATAAGCTCAAATACTAATGTTCGTTTAATCATTGGTGTCATAGTTGCAGCATTAGCTGGTATGATATTTATTGGAGGGGTAGGTCGTATTGCAGCCTTTACTGAAAAAGTAGTTCCGTTTATGGCTCTATTTTATATAGCAGGTAGTATAATAATAATTCTAATAAATGTTGCTAATTTAGGACCAGCATTTAAAATGATATTTGTAGGGGCCTTTAACCCTAAAGCTGCTACTGGTGGTTTAATTGGAGTTGGGGTAAAAGAAGCTATGAGATACGGAATTGCAAGAGGGTTATTTTCTAATGAAGCTGGAATGGGATCAACTCCACATGCTCATGCACTTGCAAAAGTTAATCATCCAGCTCAGCAGGGACTGGTTGCAATAGTATGTGTATTTATTGATACCTTTATAATTTTAACATTAACTGCACTTGTTATATTAACTACAGGAGCAATGGATGGAAAAACTACGGGTATTGCACTAACTCAAAAGGCTTTTGTAAATGGAATGGGAAGTATAGGTGGTCCATTTGTAGCTATAGCGCTATTCTTCTTTGCTTTTTCCACGATAGTAGCTTGGTATTTCTTTGGAGAAGCCAATGTTAAATACTTATTTGGCAAAAAAGCATTAAATATATATAGATGTTTAGTTCTCGTATTCATAGTATTAGGTGCGGCACTAAAGGTTGACCTAGTTTGGGAACTGGCAGATACTTTCAATGGATTAATGGTGATGCCAAATTTAATTGCGTTACTAGGACTTTCAGCTTTAGTTAAAAAGACTTTGAGAAATTACGAAGATGATTTTGAAAAGTAAAATTAAATTAATAATTACATTTAAAAATTACTTTTAAGAATAAGACGGAAGGTCATATTTATGACCTTCTGTTTTTCTTTTTTTATTGTAAAGAAAAGTATGAAATAATTAAAAATATGGAATAAAGATATGTAAATTACTAGGAAGAAATTGCGAAAATACAAGAAATATGGTATAATTGGAAAAAGAAAGTATTAAATAGTATTTTTAGATAATTACTATTTTTACTCTATATTTTTTTGCTGAAATAATTTAAATAAAAAGAATGGGTGTGGATATGTGGATTTTTTATCAATTGTTAAAAGTATAAACGGAGTCCTATGGGGATATATATTAATATTCTTGTTATGTGGTACTGGGATTTACTTTACAGTAGTTCTAAAACTTGTTCAAGTTAGAAAAATTAAAGCTATCTTTAGACAAGCTTTTGGAGGAATTAAGTTTGGACATAAGGCTGGAAAAGAAGGAATGTCGTCTTTCCAAGCAATGACAACGGCAATGGCTGCACAAGTAGGTACTGGAAATTTAGCGGGCGCTGCTACTGCTATAGTATCAGGGGGACCGGGTGCTATATTCTGGATGTGGTTAAGTGCTTTTTTTGGCATGGCAACTATTTTTGCTGAAGCAGTGCTTGCTCAAAGGTATAAACAAAAGGTTGAAGGCCATATGACAGGGGGACCTGCTTACTATATTAGTAAGGGTCTTGGAAGTAAAAAACTTGCAGCATTTTTTGCTGTCATGAGTATAATTGTATTTGGATTCATAGGTAGTATGGTGCAAAGTAACTCCATAAGTGCTGCGATAAGTTCAAATACAACTGGTCGTTTAATAGTTGGTATTGTTGTTGCAATATTAGCTGGATTGATTATCATTGGAGGAGTAGGCCGTATTGCAGGCTTTACTGAAAAAGTAGTTCCAGTTATGGCTATATTTTATATAGTAGGTAGTTTAGGAATTCTAATAGCGAATTTCGTGGATATTGGACCAGCTTTTAAAATGATATTTGTAGGTGCCTTTAACCCTAAAGCTGCTACTGGAGGTTTAGTTGGAGTTACGGTAAAAGAAGCTATGAGATATGGTATATCAAGAGGATTATTCTCTAATGAAGCTGGAATGGGATCAACACCACATGCACATGCACTGGCAAAAGTTAAACATCCAGCGCAGCAAGGATTTGTTGCAATGATATGTGTATTTATTGATACCTTTGTAATCTTAACATTAACTGCAATGGTTATATTAACTACAGGAGTATTGGATGGAAAAGTTACTGGTATAGCTTTAACTCAAAAGGCTTTCGTTCATGGAATGGGAAGTTTGGGTGGCCCATTTATAGCTATAGCATTGTTCTTCTTTGCTTTTTCTACCATAGTAGCTTGGTATTTCTTTGGAGAAACCAATGTTAAATACCTATTTGGTAAAAAAGCATTAAATATATATAGAAGTTTAGTTCTTGTATTTATAGTATTAGGTGCAGCTTTAAAGGTTGAACTAGTTTGGGAACTCGCAGATACTTTTTATGGATTAATGATTATTCCCAATTTAATTGCACTAGTAGGACTTGGAGCATTAGTTAAAAAGAGTTTAAGATGTTACGAACAGGATGTTGAAGAGGATAATGAAGTGGAAGATTAAATTAGAGAGAAATTAATTTGTAATATATTTTCATAATAAAGCAGGAGGGCGTATGCCCTCCTGCTTTATTATGTGCCTAATATTTATTTTATAAAAAGAATTAAAAACGAGAAAGTATGGAAATATAGTAAAATAAGCTTTTATAATTAGACAAAATATACTATAATGTTAACATAACGAATTATAAAAGAAATTTAATGTTTAATATTCGTATAAATTTTTATTTTGGAGGTATTAATCATGGAAACTAAGATATATAGGTTATATGTAGAGAAAAAAGCGAACTATAATGTTGAAGGTGAAAAATTATTAAGAGATATAGTGATAAATCTAGGTATTGCTAACTTGGAAGGACTTAGATTAATTAATAGATATGATATTATGGGAATATCAGAAAATCAATATCATAAGTCAAGGAATACAATATTTTCAGAACCTACAGTAGATGAGGTATATGATGAAGAGTTAAATATTCAAAAGGGGGAAATCGTATTTGCTATAGAACCTTTGCCAGGGCAATATGATCAGAGGGCAGATTCAGCTGCTCAATGTATACAAATGTTAACTCAAAAGGATAAACCTATAGTTAAAACTGCAAAAGTTATAATATTAAAGGGCAATATTACTAATAGTGAAAAAGGTGTGATTAAAGAATATTGCATAAATGCTGTAGACTCTAGAGAAACAGATTTGGAAAAGCCAACTGATTTAAATCAAATTTTTGATGAGCCAGAGCAAGTATCTATAATAGAATCTTTTACACATATGAGTGATTTGGATTTAAAAGGATTTTTAAATGATAATGGTCTTGCTATGAGTTTTGAGGATTTAAAATACTGTAGAGAATATTTTAGTGAAACTGAAAAGAGAGACCCAACTATAACAGAGATAAAAGTTATAGATACATATTGGTCAGATCACTGTAGGCATACAACCTTCAATACTGTAATTGAAGATGTTTCTATAGAAGAGGGAAAATACTCAAAGCCAATTGTGGCTGCATATAAAGAATACTTAGATACTAGAGAGTTTGTTTATGGTAAAACGGATAGAGCAGTAACGCTTATGGATATGGCAGTTATTGGAATGAAAGAACTTAGAAAAAAAGGAAAATTACTGGACCTTGATGTTTCAGAGGAAATCAATGCCTGCAGTATAGTTGTAGAAGCGGATATTGAAGGAAAGAAAGAAAAATGGTTAGTAATGTTTAAGAATGAAACTCATAATCACCCTACTGAAATAGAGCCTTTTGGAGGGGCAGCTACTTGCCTTGGTGGGTCCATAAGAGATCCATTATCAGGTAGGAGTTATGTGTACCAGGCAATGCGTGTTACAGGATCTGGTGATCCAAGGCGAAAAATTTCAGATACCTTAAAAGGAAAACTTCCTCAAAGAAAAATAACTCTTGAAGCTGCTCATGGATATAGTTCTTATGGAAATCAAATTGGACTTGCCACAGGACTAGTTTCTGAGGTTTATGATGAAGGATTTGTGGCTAAAAGGATGGAAGTAGGGGCAGTTATTGGAGCAGTGCCTTACGAAAATGTGGTTAGAGAAAGACCAATTGCATCGGACATAGTCATACTTCTTGGTGGAAAGACAGGCCGTGATGGATGTGGTGGAGCTACAGGTTCCTCTAAGCAACATAGTGATAACTCATTATTAACTTCAGGAGCAGAAGTTCAAAAGGGTAATGCACCTACAGAGAGAAAGATTCAAAGATTATTTAGAAATCCTAAAGTAACAAAACTTATAAAAAGATGTAATGATTTTGGTGCAGGTGGTGTATCCGTAGCTATAGGGGAACTGGCAGATGCACTTATAATTAATTTAGATGCAGTGCCTAAAAAGTACCATGGCCTAGATGGTACAGAGCTTGCCATATCGGAATCCCAAGAACGTATGGCTGTTGTTGTTAGACGTGAAGATGTGGAGCTATTTATAAAACTTTCAGAAGCGGAGAATTTGGAGGCTGTGGAAGTAGCACAAATAACTGATGATAACAGACTTAAGATGATATGGAAGGGGAAAACTATAGTTGATGTAAGCAGAAGCTTCTTAGATACCAATGGAGTTAAACAGTTTTCAGACGTAAAAGTATCAGCACCAAAAGAAAGCGAATACTACTTTTCAAAAATTGGAAAAGGAAGTTCAGAAAAAATAAAGTCAATAAAACAACTATGGAATGACACCCTATCAGACTTAAATGTTTGTAGTCAAAAGGGTTTAGTTGAGAGATTTGATAGCACTATAGGAGCAGGAACAGTACTTATGCCTTTTGGTGGTAAGTTTCAGAAAACACCAATTCAGGCTATGGTAGCAAAATTGCCTGTGCTTAGTGGAAATACAAATACTGGTACAATAATGTCCTATGGATACAACCCTAGATTATCTAAGTGGAGTCCTTTTCATGGAGCAGCCTATGCCGTAATAGATTCTGTAACAAAGGTAGTTGCTTGTGGTGGAGATTATGAAAATATTAAACTCACCTTCCAAGAGTACTTTGAAAAATTATCAAAAGATCCACAAAAGTGGGGCAAACCATTTTCAGCACTCTTAGGTGCCTATCATGTGCAAAAACAATTTAGTATAGCGGCTATTGGTGGAAAAGACAGTATGTCAGGTACGTTTAATGATATGAATGTACCGCCAACCCTTGTATCTTTTGCAGTAGACATGGTAAATACAGAGGTGGTTATATCACCAGAGTTTAAAAAATATGATAGTCAGGTGGTTTTAATTCATGCGACTACTTTAGAAGATGGATTACCTGATTTTGAAAAGCTACGTGAAAACTATAAATTAGTAAAGAAATTAATAGATGAGGGGAAAGCCTTATCAACCTATGCAATAGGAACTGGAGGGCTAGCAGAAGCTATATCGAAAATGTGCTTTGGTAATAATATAGGATTTAGATTTAGTGAGGATATTCAGGCGGAGAGCATATTTAAAGAAGATTATGGAAGCATAGTAATGGAAATTGATAACTCCATAATTGGAGAGTTAATTAAAGACAACGCAAATATTGTGGTACTTGGAAATACTCAGGTAGAGCCAAATATTGTAGTACTTGGTGAAGCTATTAGTTTAGAAGAGGCACTTTGCAATTGGGAAGAATCACTAGAGAGTGTATTTACTACTAAAGTAAGTAATATAAAAGAAAACACAACGAAAATAAATAGTAGTACTTATAAAATCAATACAAGTGTTAAAAATGGGTCAAATAAATCTTCAGCCCTAATTAAAATTGCAAAGCCTAGAGTTATTATCCCTGTGTTCCCTGGTACTAATTGTGAATATGATTCTATGAGAGCCTTTGAAAGAGCCGGGGCGCAGGTGGAAATAGTAGTATTAAACAATCTATCATCAAAACATATTGAACAATCTATAAAAGTTATAGCAGAAAAGATAAGAAATTCTCAAATAGTTATGCTACCAGGTGGATTTAGTGCTGGTGATGAGCCAGATGGTGCTGGTAAATTTATGGCTACGTTTTTTAGAAATCCTATAATAAGTGAAAGTATTAAGGAGTTATTAGAAAATAGAGACGGTTTAATGCTAGGAGTTTGCAATGGATTTCAAGCATTAATAAAACTTGGACTACTCCCTTATGGAAAAATAATGGATATAACTGAAAATAGCCCAACCTTAACATACAATGAAATTGGCAGACATATATCCCAAATGGTTCAAACTAAAGTAGTTTCAAACTTGTCTCCTTGGCTACGTCATTTGAAAATTGGAGATACTCATACTATCCCAGTATCCCACGGAGAAGGTAGATTTATAGCAAGTGAAGAAGTTATTAAAAAATTATTTGAAAGTGGTCAAGTAGCTACCCAATATGTAGATTTTGAAGGTGCTCCAAGTTATGATATAAACTTTAATCCAAATGGATCAATGCATGCTATTGAAGGAATTACTAGTTTGGACGGAAGAATTTTTGGTAAAATGGGTCATTCTGAAAGAATAGGTTCAAACATAGTAAAGAATATTATTGGTGAAAAGGATCAAAAAATATTTGAAGCTGGAGTAAATTATTTTAAATAAAATCAGTATTCTATAAAAATACGAACGATAGTTTATATAAAAGTAGTTAATTCTACTTAAATGGGCATAAACACGAACAATGGCATATGCACTATCATTAACATATTGACTTAGGAGAAAATTGATGTTAAGATAAAAACAGATGTTAAGATAAAAACAAAAAAATAATTCATCAATATATTTCTAAGAATATGGCTTAGAAGTTTCTACGAGAGGCCGTTAACTTCTCACTATTGGTGGATCTTGAATTGACCTTATGGGAGGGCTATTTATTTTAATATGCCCAAACCCACAATTCAGGATTACACCATAAAATAACTTTTTTATGGTATAGTCCTTTTTTTATTGGTAATTATAAGAGTTGATTATTCTATTTTTGGGAGGCAATAAAATGCAAGTAGGAATTATTTTTGGAAGCAAATCAGATAAAGAGGTAATGAAAAATGCAGCAATAGTACTTAAAGAATTCAGTGTTGAGTATGAAGTGCATATTTTATCAGCGCACAGAGTGCCTGAAAGATTAGTTGAAGTAATAAAAGAAATGGAAAATAGAGGGGTAGAATGCATTATAGCAGGCGCAGGCCTTGCTGCACATCTTCCAGGAGTAATTGCCTCACATACAGTAATGCCGGTGATTGGAGTGCCAATTAAGGCTGCTATGGAGGGTATAGACTCACTACTTTCAATGGTACAAATGCCGAAAGCTATTCCTGTAGCTACAGTGGGAATTAATAACAGCTATAACGCTGGAATGCTTGCAGTTCAAATTTTATCCCTTAAAGACTCAGAACTTAAAAATAAACTAATAATATATAGACAACAAATGAAAGAAAAATTTATAGCAGAGAATGAGGAAAACATCGAATTTTAAAATAAAAATTTTAAGGAGTGGTTATTAATGGGAGATTCAGTATTGTTATATGAGGGAAAGGCTAAGAAAATGTTCAGTACAGATAATAAAGATGAGATTAGAGTATATTATAAAGATGACGCAACAGCTTTTAATGGCGTTAAAAAGGCTCAAATTGAGAATAAAGGAATTTTAAATAACAGTATAACTACTACATTATTCGAATTACTAGAGAAAAAAGGTGTAAAAACTCATTTTATCAAAAAGTTAAGTGATAGAGAACAACTTTGTAAAAAGTGTGAAATAATACCTCTTGAGGTAATTGTAAGAAATGTAGCAGCTGGTAGCATGGCAAAAAGATATGGAATAGAAGAAGGCACAAAGCTAAAAACAACAGTATTCGAATTAAGCTATAAAAATGATGAATTAGGTGATCCACTTATAAATGATTATCATGCAGTAGCTATGGGACTTGCAACTTTTGAAGAATTATTAGAGATATACCATTTAGCTTCAGAAATAAATGATACCCTAAAGGATCTTTTCCTTAAAAAAGATATTAATTTAATAGATTTTAAAGTAGAGTTTGGAAGATTTCATGGAGAAATACTTTTGGCAGATGAGATATCACCAGATACTTGCAGATTTTGGGATGTTAAAACAGGAGAAAAATTAGATAAAGATAGATTCAGAAGAGATTTAGGTAATGTTACAGAGGCCTACGTGGAGATATTAAATAGAATTAGTGACAAATAAGATATATCGAAGTATATCTAAAGGCTAGAAAAAACAAGGAGGGATTTCTTTGAATGGAATTATAGAATTAGATGAAGTATCCATTAATGATGAAGATAAGTTTAAAGAAGAGTGCGGTGTATTTGGCATTTTTTCACCAGATAAAGACTTAGATGTAGCATCTTTAACTTATTATGGCCTTTATGCCTTGCAGCATAGAGGAGAAGAAAGTGCTGGAATAGTATATTCTGACGGAAATACGCTTGTTTGTGAAAAGGCTATGGGCCTTGTATGTGATGTATTTAATGAAAAGCAAATTAAAGCAATGAAGGGTCATGCTGCCATTGGACACGTTAGATATTCCACTACAGGAGGCAGTGAATTAAAAAATGCACAGCCACTTTTAAGTAAATTTAAATTAGGAGACATAGCTATAGCGCATAATGGGAATTTAACAAATGCTGATGTCATCAGAGAGTTACTAGAGGATTGTGGGCACCTGTTCCAAACATCTATAGATTCAGAAGTTATATTAAACTTAATTGCTAGAGGTGCAAAAAAAGGTGTAGAAAAGGCCGTAGTAGATGCTATTCAGGCTATTAAAGGTTCCTACGCAATTGTTATGCTTACAAAGGAAAAGTTAATAGGAGTTAGAGATCAAAATGGTATTAGACCGCTTTGTATTGGGACCATAGGCAACAGTTATGTTATTGCCTCAGAAAGTTGCGCCCTAGACGCAGTTGGTGCAGACTTTTTTAGAGACGTAAAGCCTGGTGAGATAGTTATAATAGATGAAAATGGACTTACATCCATTAATTTTGCAGAAAAAACTAAAAATGCAACTTGCTCATTTGAATATATATATTTCGCAAGACCAGACAGTACCATTGATGGTATTAATGTATACACTTCAAGAGTGATGGCTGGAGAACAGTTATTTAGAGAATCACCTGTAGATGCAGATATGGTTGTAGGGGTTCCAGATTCAGGCATGGCTGCTGCAATAGGCTATTCTAAGGTATCTGGAATACCTTTTGGAATGGGTCTTATAAAAAACAGATATGTGGGTAGAACCTTTATAAGTCCAACTCAAGAAATTCGGGAAAGGGCAGTATCCGTAAAACTAAATGCATTAAAAATAAATGTAGAAGGTAAAAGGGTTATTCTAATAGATGATTCAATAGTTCGCGGAACTACAAGTAGAAGATTGGTTGAAATATTAAAAAAAGCTGGAGCAAAAGAGGTTCATTTTAGGGTTTGTTCACCAATAGTAAAATATCCTTGTTATTTTGGAATAGATACACCGTATAGAAAAGATTTAATAGGTGCTAATAGCGATGTTGAGGAAATTAGACAAGAGATAGGTGCAGATAGTTTGGGATATCTAAGCATAGACGGACTACTCAAATCATTGGGTCATACTGAATTTTGCTTAGGTTGTTTTAAGGGTAGTTACCCAGTATCGGCTCCCTATGAAAATGATAAAGATAGATTAGAAAGGTAGGGGATATTTATGATAACTTATAAAGATGCAGGTGTTAATATTGAAGAAGGTTATAAGTCAGTAAAATTAATAAAAGAATATGCAGCAGCAACATTTACAAAAGGTGTTTTAAATCATTTAGGAAGTTTTGCTGGTATGTTTGAAATAGGAGAGGGTTATAAAAATCCTATTTTAGTTTCAGGCACCGACGGAGTAGGTACAAAACTTGATATTGCATTTAGAATGAAAAAGTATGATACTGTAGGAATTGACTGCGTTGCTATGTGTGTAAATGATGTCCTTTGCCATGGTGCAAAGCCACTTTTCTTTTTAGACTATATAGCATGTGGGAAATTAGACTCCAGCGTATCAGCACAACTCGTAAAAGGTGTATCAGATGGATGTATTCAATCTAATTGTGCACTAATAGGTGGAGAAACTGCGGAAATGCCAGGGTTCTATAGAGATGGTGAATATGATATGGCAGGGTTTACTGTTGGTATAGTAGATAAACACAAGATTATTGACGGTTCTGCTATAAAAGATGGTTATTCACTTATAGGAATTGAATCTTCAGGTCTTCATAGTAATGGATATTCCTTAGTTAGAAAATTAATACCAGATTTAGATGCCCCATTTAATGGAGATAAGATTGGTAAAACTCTTTTAACCCCAACAAAAATTTATGTGAAAACTGTATTAAACCTTATAGAGAAATTTGATATAAAGGGTATGGCACATATAACCGGTGGTGGTTTTTATGAAAATATACCAAGAATGTTTAGTGATAAATTCACAGCAGTCATAGATAAAAATAGTTTTAACACTCCAGATATTTGTAAACACCTTATGTCACTCGGGGTAACAGAAGAGCATATGTTTAATACATATAATATGGGAATTGGCTATGTGTTATGCGTTGAAGATAAAGATGTATTGAAGGTTATAAAGACAATTGATGATTTAGGAGATAGAGCATATAAAATTGGTCACGTTGAAGCTGGAGGTGGCGGAGTTTGCTTAAAATAGCCGTATTAATATCAGGCGGCGGAAGTAATCTTCAATCTATAATTGATAATATAGAAAGTGGATATTTAAACTGTTCTATTGAAGCGGTGATTAGTGATAAGCAAGATGTTTATGGCATAGATAGAGCAAAAGCCAAAAATATTAAAACCTATGTAGTGGATAAAAAACAGTATGGTGCAAAGCTTTCAGATGAAATATTAAAAATTGTAGAGGGTAGTGTTGATTTAATAGTACTCGCTGGGTTTTTATCCATACTTCAAGGGGAAATTCTTTCCCAATTCAAAAATAGAATGATTAATATTCATCCAGCTCTTATTCCTTGTTTTTGTGGACCGGGAATGTATGGTATAAAAGTTCATGAAAAAGCATTAGAATATGGTGTTAAAGTCTCAGGCTGCACTGTTCATTTTGTTGATGCAGGTACCGATTCAGGACCAATTATAATTCAAAAGGTTGTAAAAGTTTATGGAGAAGATACAGCTGCTGAATTGCAAAAAAGGGTTTTAGAGCAAGAGCATATAGCACTGTCTGAAGCTATTAAATGTATAAGTGAAGGAAAAATAAAAATTGTAGGAAGAAAAGTACTAGGTATTTGAAAGTGATTTAGGCACATGGAAATAAATGTGTCTTATTAGAGAGGTGGAGTAATAATGATTAAAACAGCACTAATAAGTGTTTTTGATAAAGAAAATATTTTAGAACTTGCAACATCACTTGCAAACAATGGGGTAGAAATTATATCCACAGGTGGTACTTTTAAATATTTAAAAGATAATGGTATAAAAGTAGTAGAAATTTCTGATATCACAGGCTTTGAAGAGATATTAGATGGAAGAGTTAAGACACTACATCCAACTATACATAGTGGAATTTTAGCTATAAGAGATAATAAAGAGCATATGGCAACCATCAAAGCTAAAGGCATAAAGCCTATTGATATGGTAGTAGTTAATCTTTATCCTTTCTTTGATAAGGTGACAGAAAATATAAGTTTTGAGGAGAAAGTTGAATTTATTGACATTGGTGGACCAACCATGCTAAGAGCAGCAGCTAAAAACTTCAAGGATGTTATAGTACTAAGTGACACCAAAGATTATGAAAATATTATAAATAAAATGCAGGCTAAAGAAGACGTAGATTTTGAAACTAAAAAATATCTAGCAGGTAAAGTATTTAATTTAATATCAGCTTATGATGCAGCTATAAGTAATTTCTTACTTGGAGAAGATTCATACCCTGATTATCTTGCTGTTTCTTATAAAAAACAAATGGATTTAAGATATGGTGAAAATCCACATCAAAGCGCAGCTTATTACGTTAAAGCATCAGGTACAGGAGCTATGAAGGATTTCAAACAGTTAAATGGCAAGGAATTATCTTATAACAATATAAAAGATATGGATATTGCATGGAAGGTAGTATGTGAATTCGACGAAACTGCTTGTTGTGCTCTTAAGCACAATACACCTTGTGGAGTTGCCATAGGAGATAGTGTACTTGAAACATATAAAAAGGCCTACGAGTGCGATCCTATGTCTATATTCGGTGGCATTGTTGCTTTTAATAAAAAAGTAGATAGTGAAACAGCGCAGGAGCTTGTAAAAATATTTTTAGAGGTGGTTATTGCACCAGAATTTGACGAGAGTGCCTTAGAGATATTAAAAGGTAAGAAGAATTTAAGAATTATAATATGTTCAAATAAAGCAAATGATAACATGCAGATGGTTAAAGTTGATGGAGGTATTTTAGTACAAAGTTCGGATAATAAATTAATCCAGGATATTAAAGTAGTTACGCAAAACAAGCCATCAGAAAAAGAAATGAGAGATTTGATATTCGCAATGACTGTGGTCAAATACGTTAAATCCAATGCTATTGTAGTAGTTAAGGATGGCGTGACTAAAGGAATTGGTGCAGGGCAAGTAAATAGAATATGGGCAGCAGAGCAAGCCTTAGAAAGAGCAGATGACGGCAATATAATGGCATCAGATGCATTTTTCCCCTTTGGAGACGTGGTAGAGCTAGCTGCAAAATATAATATAACATCCATTATTCAACCAGGTGGCTCAATTAAAGACGCTCAGTCCATAGATATGTGCGATGAAAATGGAATCTCAATGGTGTTTACGGGTATTAGACATTTTAAACATTAATAATCCGTTATCACGGCTTAAGCTAATTTATTAGCTGATCCATTCACGGATTAGGCTACTTTGTTAGCTGAATCTACTTAGTAGCGACTTTCTTCTAAAAGGTCGTTACGAAATTAAGCTCATGGTGGAATAACACAGTTATTGCATCATGAGCTTAATAAAGATATAGGAGGCGTTTTTATGAAGATATTAATTATTGGTTCTGGGGGAAGAGAGCATGCACTAGCGTCAAAGGTAGCAGAGAATTCCTCCGTGAAAAAAATATTTTGTGCTCCTGGAAATGGTGGCACGCAGAGAGAAGATAAGTGCGAGAATGTTAACATTATAAAACTAGATGAGCTTCTAGCCTTTGCATTGGAAAATAAAATAGATATTACCATTGTTGGATCAGAGGAATGGCTTGTACAAGGAATAGTAGATAAATTTAATGAACGTGGTCTTAAAATATTGGGACCAAGTGAAAAAGCAGCGAAACTTGAGGGAAGTAAAGCATATTCTAAAGAATTTATGAAGAAATATGGTATTAAAACAGCTGCCTACGAAGTCTTTGAAAATGAAGTGGAAGCTATAGAGTATTTAAAAAATTGTGAATATCCCATAGTAATTAAGGCAGATGGACTAGCAGCAGGTAAAGGTGTTGTTATCTGCAATGATTTTATAGAGGCTAAAACTAGCATAAATGATTTTATGGTATTAGATATATTTAAAGGTAGCGGGAAGAAAATTATAATTGAAGAGTTTTTACAAGGTGTAGAAGCATCTATACTTTCTATAACTGACGGAAAAATCATACTTCCTTTTATATCTTCAAAAGATCATAAACAAATATTCGACGGGGATAAAGGACCTAACACGGGAGGTATGGGAGCTATAGCACCAAATCCATATTGTGATAAAAATGTATTAGATGAGTTTGAGCAGCATATATTACAGCCTACCCTTAAGGGGATTCAAGAAGAAGAAATGGATTATAAGGGTATAATATTCTTTGGAATAATGATAACTATTAAAGGGGTATATTTGCTTGAATATAATGTTAGATTTGGAGATCCTGAGACGCAAGCTGTTCTTCCGCTTATGCAAAGTGATTTTACTGAGCTCTTAATTAGTGCTATAGATGGGGAACTCAAGAATTTTGATTTAAAATGGAATGCTGGATATTCTTGCTGCGTAATTGCTGCATCAAAAGGTTATCCAGGTAGCTATGAAACAGGATTTGAAATAAGTGAGCAGGATAAATTACAAGGCAAGTTATTTGTTGCAGGAGCTACATACGCTAGTGGTATGCTTAAGACAGCTGGTGGAAGAGTTCTTGGAGTAACAGGGCTTGGTGAAACTTCAGAGAGTGCAATTGATATAGCTTATGCTGATATGAAGAAAATTGAGTTTGAGGGAATGTACTACAGGAGAGATATCGGAAAAGTTAATTAGGGGGTATCCAATTTCTCCTCCGTGCCTTGCAAACGAACTCAAAACTGGAAATTTGATTAAGAAATTCTAATCTTCTGCTTATATAAAATTCTCTAACACTCACATTCGCCTTCCTGGCTCAGGTTCGCTAGCCTGCCGTCCTGGCAGGCTTACGAGAATTTTATATTCGCAAATGAAGAATTTCTAAATCAAATTTCAATAGTTTTATCGTTTCTTATTGCAAGTCACTTCGGAGAAATTTCATACTTACTACTTAGATTAAAATTTGTGGATATAACTATTCAGATACTATTTTAAGCCCCCAATGAAGACTCGGCATGTATTGCGGGCTGAATAGTAGAGCATGGTTTTACTCTGTCACGCTCCTACATGCTTTCACCTTCATAATTATAATTAAGAAATGTTTCGATTTTAGTGGAGACAAGTGGGCTTACGAAAATTTTATATTAACAGAAAAAGAATTTTGAATCAGGTATTTTTTCTTAGATTATGCTAACAAAAGTATATATTGCGTAGAATGCATTTGAATAAGCCTTAGTAATTCTTAATTTATTTTATTTATAGCTGCGTGAAAAAAAATATATTGTTTGAGCGATAGCGAGTTTATATTTTTTAGCAGCTGTGAATAAAATAAATTATAGAATTACTTGGCGAAGTGAAAGCATTCCAGCAATATATACTTTTGTTATAGCATAATATAAGGAAAAACTCTTAATCTACTTTTCGTTATAGCATAATCTAAGAAAAAAAGGTTGAATATTGTGATAATTTCTTATATTATAGTAGTAATGAACAAAATTATAATTAGGTGACATTTATACATGGGAGATGATAATTATGAAAGTTATCAAAAGAGATGGAAGACTTCAAAATTTTGATTTAAGCAAAATAAAAACTAGTATATATAGAGCTTCTGATGATGCTAGTCAACCCCTTAATGAATCAGATATTGATAATGTAGCCAAGAGCATTGAAAAGAGTTTAAAAAATTATCAAAAAGATAGTATTCATTCTGATATTATTCAAAAATTTGTATTGCGTGAGTTAGAAAAACAAGGTTTTAAAATTGTGGCTGAATATTATAATCAAGGAAAATAATAATAATAATAATAATAAAAAGTGGATGAGTTAAATCATCTGCTTTTTTGTTAGGAGTGATTTATATGGAACTATGGGACATTTATGATGAACATAGAGAGAAAACTGGACGTACGCATGAAAGGGGTATACCTGTGGAGGAAGGCGATTATCATTTGGTGGTTCATGTTTGGATTGTTAATGACAGAGGAGATTTTTTAATTCAAAAGAGACAGCCATGGAAAGTGGGTTGGCCTAATATGTGGGATGGTTCGGCCGCTGGGTCTGCAATAGTTGGGGATAGTAGTAAAGGCGCAGCTATAAGAGAAACAAAAGAAGAGCTAGGCGTTGATTTGAATATGAGCAAGGGCGAAATTTTGTTCACCGTTAAATTTTCTAGTGGCTTTGAGGATATTTGGCTTGTTAGGCAAAATGTTGATATAAAAGATATAAAACTTCAATACGAGGAAGTTGCTGACGCTAAGTGGGCTAGTGAGAAGCAAATTAAACAAATGATAAGCAATGGTGAATTTATAGCATTCAATTATATTGATAAGTTATTTAAAATGGTGAATCCAAATATAAAGAAACCTATTTTTAATTGTGAAGTTAAGGAAACAAATTAAATTTTATAAAACAAAAGGAAAAATAAGTTAAATGTTGAATATATTAGAATGTGAAATTTTAATTATAATAAGAGATGGGGGAATATTGAATGGCAAACTTATTTTATTGTAAAAAGTGTAAAAGGGTGATTGCGAGTGGAACACAATGTGATTATTGTGGCCATATTGAAGTTAATAGACTTGTGGAAGGAACCTCAGTTAATATTATAGGGACAAAAGAAAAGGGCAAAGTATTTAAAATTAGTGATGAAACTGTTAAGGTTATAACAATTGATTTAGCAAAAAATAAACTTGTAAAAGAATATAAGGCTGAGCAGCTTAAAAAAATAGTATAACTAGAGGCATGAAAAAAAGTAGATGGTTTATTTAGCCAGCTACTTTTTTATTTTTGAATTTGCTATGTAATTATTGAAGTATGTTTATAAGCATTTTTAAGGCAACTGCCAGGGACATGGTTACAAATATAGGCTTTATAAGTTTTGAACCTTTTTTTAATGCAACGCTTGTACCCATTTTAGCTCCTAAAATCATAAATACCGCCACTGGTATTCCAAACATATAATTTATTTTGCCACTAAGGGCAAATAAAATTAGGGCTGTAACATTGCTGACAAAGTTTAAAATCCGAGCGTTAGCTGAAGATGCTACAAAGTTGAAACCAAAGATATTTATAAATCCAAAAACTAGAAAAGAACCAGTGCCAGGACCGAAAAAGCCATCATAAAACCCTAGAGAAAGAGCAAGCATAATACCATATATAACATTTTTTTTAGTAAGTCCCTTAAATTTATCTTGGAGCCCTAAGGATTTAGAAAAAAGAGTATAAATACCGATAAACATGATAAGAATTAAAACTAAGGTATTTAGAAACTTTTGGTCTATATTTAGTACTGCTTTAACACCTAACATTGAACCTATGAAGGTAAAGGGAATAAGGTATTTTAAAAGTTTAAACTCAGCTTTACCTGATTTTATAAATCCAAGAGAACTAGTAAAAGAACCAGCGGTGGCACTAAATTTGTTTGTACCTAGTACCATATGAGGAGGAAGCCCTGCAAGCATAAAGGCAGGTACACTTATTAATCCGCCACCTCCAGCGATGGAATCTACAAAAGATGCTAAAAAACCAGCCATACATAGAAGTACAATTTTAGTAATCATAGAACACCTACCTAATTTTTATTAAAATAAAAAGCAAATAAACGGTTTCCTTATCATTATAGATGATTATTAATAAAAATTAAAGAACTATATCTATCCACCTTGAGTTAGGCTATCACACAAATACACAACATAAATTTCTAGATGATACATAATAGCCTCTTGATTTATACTGCATAAATACGTATTATATATAGATGGGAGTAAAATTTATATGCTTTTTCCCTTGGGGGATTAATAAAATAAGGCTTTGAAAAATAATAGAAGAATATGAGGAGGATTTACAATGTTAGAACAAAAAAATGTAAACAAAAGTGTTATTGAGGAATCAGATCATATAGACAACAAACAGTCAATGTATGTTGAGGATAATAAGTTAAATTCTAATGGGGTCAATGTTATAAAACCTAATTTTATAGATACTTTTAAAGCTAACTTTATAGATTTGGTAGTTATAGGAGGAATATCAGCAGTTACTGTAATTGTGGCAGATGCGATACTCAAATTAGCAGGATATACTATAAGTCAAAAATTCCAAATGGCATTTATTATTTTTATGGTGGTTATGGTACTATACATGAGTATTATGGAAAGTGGTAATAAATCTAGTACTCTTGGTAAGAAAATATCCGGACTAATTATTACAAAAGGTTAGTAGATATGGAAAAAACTATGCAAAAAAGAAAAGAATATGAATTTTATATAGAAGATATGGAATTTCCAGCACAGGGCATAGCATTTTATGAAGGTGAAAAAGTTTCTATTAAAAATACATTACCTGGCCAAAAGGTAATTGGTAGAGTATTAAAAAAGAAACAGGATGTGGTGGAAGCGAAACTTGTAAGAGTCCTTGAGGATGTAGACTATAAAATTCAGCCACAATGCACCATTACGGATTTATGTGGAGGGTGTAGCCATCAATTTCTTTCTTATGAAAAACAATTAGAATTTAAAAAACAACAGGTATTAAGATTGTTTGAGGGAGCAGAAATTAAAGATTTTGAATTTTTAGGAATAGAAAAGAGTCCAGAGCAATTTGAATATAGAAATAAGATGGAATTTACCTTTGGTGATTTTCAAAAAAATGGCGAATTAACTTTAGGTATGCATCTCAAAGGAAGAAGCTTTAGTATAGTTACTGTGGATGATTGTAGAATTGTAGATAGTGATTTTAGAGAGATTTTAAAAATTGTATTAAACTATTTTAGAGAATTAAAATTACCACAATATAAAGTAATGGAGCGTGTGGGATATCTAAGAAATTTAGTTATTCGTAAGGCTATAAATACTGGTGAAGTATTAGTAAATATTGTAACTACAACACAGATAGATTTTGATTTTAGTGAAATAACTAATATGCTCAAAGCATTAAAATGTGTTGGTAACATTACAGGAATAATACATACATTTAATGACGGCCTGGCCGATACAGTACACCCTGATAAAACTGAAACATTATACGGACGAGATTATATTATGGAAGAATTATTAGATCTAAAGTTTAAGATAAATGCTTTTTCTTTTTTTCAAACCAATACAAAGGGTGCAGAAAAGCTTTATAGCTTAGTTAGAGAGTTTTTAGGGCCTTCAGAATCAAAAGTTGTGTTTGATTTATATTGTGGAACGGGAACTATAGGGCAAATTGTTGCAGCTAAAGCAAAAAAAGTTCTGGGAATTGAATTAATAGAAGAAGCAGTTGATGCTGCAAATGAAAATGCAAAAATTAATGGACTAGATAATTGTGAGTTTATAGCAGGGGATATAGCAAAGGTTATTAAAGAGGTTAAAGACAAACCAGATAGCATTATTCTAGATCCTCCAAGAGCTGGAGTTCACCCTGTAGCTTTAGATTATGTAATAAAATTTGATGCTCCACATATAGTTTACGTTTCTTGTAACCCTAAAAGTCTAGTAGTTGATTTGAAAGAAATGATGGATAATGGATATAAGGTGCAAAAGGTAGTACTTATGGATATGTTTCCACATACACCTCATATTGAGACGGTGGTTAAATTGTCCCACAAAGACGCAGACGGTTTTATTAGCGTAAAAATGGAGTATGAGGATAATATGGATAGGATACCAGAGCGGATTACCTACTCAATTATCCAAGAATATATAGAGAAGAAATACGGTTTTAAAGTGCATACTGCTTATATTGCTGAGGTTAAGCGTTCACTTGGTTTAGATATGTATGATGCCCCTAATGCGGTTGATGAACTCAAGCACCCGTATATACCAGCACCAGTACATAAGGTGGCAGCAATAAAGGATGCCTTGGAACATTTTAAGATTATATAAAAATCAAGACCAGTAGAAGGATTTTATTAGCCTTTCTACGGGTCTTTGTTATGTTCAACAGTTTTAATCATTTGGTGGTGGCGTAGGCTCTTTCCATACCTGTACATCACCTGATTCCCAGACCCGGCCTGCGTCAAGCTCACCTGTAAAATACTCAAATGTTGTATATGCCCTAACTTTAACATGCTCCGAGCAAAACGCTTTTTTGGCTGTACTGTATGCCCATTCTTTGCCAGCGATGCGAACGTGGTATAAACTATCCATATAAAACATCTCCTTTGTTATAGTAGTCCTCCCAAATTGCATACAGCCAACCATCCGTCAGCAA
>Ga0209125_1000440_pt1 | contig 55335 bp, 53 predicted proteins | sample BarGraIncub1131A_FD_184503 | JGI IMG/M metagenome (GOLD analysis project Ga0209125, IMG submission 184503) | Arctic peat soil microbial communities from Barrow, Alaska - Barrow Graham LP Incubations 11-31A (SPAdes) (version 2) | ecosystem: Environmental > Terrestrial > Soil > Wetlands > Peat... | reverse complement strand
TGCATCCGACTGGGTGTCTGATGCATGTTAAGATCTTTGCATATGATCATGGTCATATGCGGACTAGTGCATAGGATAACACAAAGTTGTCAAATAGACAAATACAAATATAAATCAGGGATAACAACGGGAAAAGAATAGCCGCTGTTGCGATCATAAAATGTGACCAGAAGGGCTAATCAATGACCATCTTCAGGAAAAACCACTGTGGATTGACACCCGGGACAAATAATCCGGTGGACGCAAAGGATACTGCCGCATTCCGAACAGATCCATCGTTTTTCCTCATGTTCCAAAAACGTATCGATGCCATTTATTTTGATGTATTCGAGATTTTCAAGCATACTCATATGGTATTTGGTTCGATACCGTTTGTCGAGGTCTTTGAGTCGCCGACAGGGATATTTTTCGCAGTCAAAACAGAATCCTGATGCATTGGTTTGAATGGTGAGACAATTTTTAATGATGCATTGCAAACAGCTTTTTGATTTATAGGCATTGTCGCCATGGCACCCCTGGCATTGCTTTTTATCTCTTTGGTATGCCATACACAGTCTGCAATTCATGCCGCAGGGAGCAATCAGTGCGGTGCTCATTTCCTTCATTTCATCACCTCATAAATATTAATTATCTGACGTATCCACAGTCATATTTTGGTTTCTCATCCTAACCGTCGACGCTTATTAATATATTTATCCAAAAACCCCAGGATGAATCGCGAATTTTCGATCTTCTACCATACACCAAATATGCCTATGTCTGTCATGCGGAATTAAATGCCATTTTAAATTCGGATGGCCGCTCCCTGGCTGATGCCATTCTTTATGTGACCTGTTTCCCCTGCAATGAATGTGCTAAGGCCATCATTCAGCCCGGTGCTGCACTGTCTATTTCAAAGATCTTGCAAGACGGAAGCCAAGGTCATCTATTTGAAATGTAGGATGGCCTCGACGTCGATTTGTGGCCAAACAGCCTCTTTCTTGGTCAAACCAACCACCACCGCGAAAAACGCGATAAGATCCATATATCTTCTCATCATAGATGTCCCAGCACCACTCCCAAATATTCCCTAGCATATCATAGAGTCCCCAGGCATTTGGTTCCTTTGTTCCGACTTCATGTGTTCCGCCATCCGAGTTTTCTTTATACCATGCAATCTTATGAATATCGCCATACCTTGCTTCTTTTTTCCCTGCTTTACAGGCATATTGCCATTCAGCTTCGGTTGGGAGTCGATAGCCGTCTGCTTCCTTATTAATCGTGACGATGTTTTCATCAGTATTGATTAAATAATATTCTGAAAATCCAGTCTTTTGAGATAGTAGATTGCAAAAATGGACAGCCTCATTCCATGAAATATTTTCGACCGGGTTTCGTTCTCCTTTGAAGGCAAAAGGAGATTTTTGGGTGATGGCAAAATATATATCCTGGGTTACCGGATATTTGGATAGAAGGAAGGGTTGTATTTCTACTGTCCATGTGTGTTTCAGCCGATCGTCTCTTAGTTCTATTTTTCCACCTGGAATAGCGACTATTCCAGCATCCACAATGTTCTTTATTTCAGCACACATTTTTTCTCCTTGCAAATACATAATCGGGAGTTTTTCAACCATCTCCTATTTTATCCTCATCGATTAATTTATTTCAGACTGTTTTTATGGATCACAATTTTGATATCGTCGTAGCTGCAGGTTTCCGGCAGCGCCAACTTAATGGGCTTCAGGCCGTCCAAACCGACGCTTTCAATAGCATCCAATATTTCTTTTTCTTTGGTTTCATCAATAAATCCTGACCAATCCACAGCTTTGCCCTCCTGGTTACAGCGCATCAAATGCCCAAGCACGGTGTTAGGGGACAGGCCTCTTTCACTTGCTATTTCACCAAGTGATTGTCCCTGCATAAAGGCTGCATAGGTTGTGTCATGGGAACCAACCTTGGATTCTTTATCATTGGTCGATTCCTGGATGGGGTTTTCTTCTGGTTCGGGCTTCTGTCTGATTTCGAAGGGGTTCTCATCGACAAAGATCTGAATTTCCTTGATAAAAAGCTCCCCATAGTTTTCAAACTTCGCCTGCCCTACCCCATTGATTTTCAGAAAGTCTTCCTGGTTTAAGGGAAAATAGGCTGCCATTTCCTTTAGACTGGCATCATGAAAAATCATAAAAGGCGGCAATTCTTTTTCCTGGGAAAGGCTGTAGCGCAAGGCCTTAAGCTGTAAAAACAGGGCTTCATCACAGTCAATTGGCGGTTTGCCAGATACCTTGCTTTTGCTTTTCACTGCCTTCATTTCCACCAAATTCTTTTTGTGAAAGACTTTTTCCTGGCCTTTGAGAACCCCGGTGGATAAGGATGTGAGTTTCAGCACCGGGTATTCATCGGCGGTAACCAGCACATAGCCTTTGGCCACCAGGGTCATAATGATTTCCCGAAGACTTTCTAAGGTATGCTCCTTCAAAATGCCGTAGGTTGAAATCCGGTCCAGTTCCAGCTCCAGGATTTTCTTGTTTTTTGAGCCGCGAAGCACGGAAATCACCATGTTCAGACCAAACCGGCTGTTCATGCGGTAGATGCAGGACAGAATCTTTTGGGCTTCCAGGGTAATATCCATCATTTCCGATTGGTCGAGACAGTTCCCGCAGTTCCCGCAGTTTTCATAGTCGGCAGTTTCTCCGAAATACTGGAGGATACTTTTTCTGAGACAGTCGTTGGTATGGCAATAGTCCACCAGATACTGCAAATTTTCAAACAACAGCTTTTCCCGCTCCGGGGAAGTCTGATTCATTTGAATCAGCCGTTTCTGCTTAACGATGTCCGCCGGGGAATACAAAATGGTGCAGTGGCTCACTTCCCCGTCGCGTCCGCCACGGCCGGCTTCCTGATAATAGGCCTCCATGTTCTGAGGCATATTGTAATGGACAATATAGCGGACGTCGGGCTTGTTGATGCCCATGCCAAAGGCATTGGTGGCCACCATAATGTTGATCTTGTCATGAATAAAGTCATGCTGGTTCTGCTGTCGGGCCTCGGACCCCATGCCGCCGTGATAGGCAGCGGCGTTCAGTCCCTGGGCATTGAGCTTTTGGGTTAGGCCTTCCACGGTTTTCCTCGTGGCGCAGTAGATGATTCCGGATTGGTTTTCGTAGTTTTTGCGGATGGCATCCCGAACATAGGAAAACTTGTCCCCGGTTTTAACCACCTGGTAGAGCAGATTGGGGCGATCAAATCCGATAATGGACTCCACCGGGTTTTTAAGCTTTAGCAGCTCTTTAATTTCCTGGATGACTTTCACCGTGGCGGTGGCAGTGTAGGCCGCTACCACCGGCCGTGGGGAAAGCGATCCGATAAAGCTGGGAATGGCCTGGTAACTGGGGCGAAAATCATGGCCCCACTGGCTGATGCAATGGGCCTCATCCACCGCCACCATGGAAATATTGAGCTGCTGCGCCAGTTCTATAAAAGAATAGGCGCTGAGTCGTTCCGGGGCGATATACAGCAGTTTGTATTTATTGGTCCGGATGCCTTCCATGCGGCTTTCATAGGTTTGATCATCGAGACTGCTGTTGAGAAAGGTGCTGGCTATGCCCATTTCTCCCAGGGCATCCACCTGATCCTTCATCAGTGAAATTAAAGGAGAGATCACCAGGGTGATGCCCTCCATTTGGATGGCCGGCAGCTGATAGCACAGGGATTTTCCACCGCCGGTGGGCATAATCCCCAGCACATCTTCGCCAGTCAGCGCTGCGTTGATAATCTTTTCCTGTCCTTCTTTAAATGTATCATAGCCGAAATAACGGCTTAGGTTTTTTTTTAGTGTCATATATTCTCCTCAAGACAATCCTGATAATGGAGTGTCAGCTACTATTATATGATAAAAGGCAGGCAATGACAAGATTGGGATTCTGGAAAAGACGGCAAAACCTAAGAAACCGACCTCATGCCTGATACATAAGGCACCGGTTCCTAACCAATCATTTATTTTATTACTTTAACTATTTTATAGGCAACTAGCAGACCTAAGACAGCAAAGCAATATACAAATATATTCACAGTAAAAAGCGTATTTTTGCCAAACCACGCAACCAGAATAAAAACAGCCATCACTCCGCCACCGGCTAATCCACCGATTATAAACCTTTTTGGTTTACTTAAATGTTTTTCTTTTTTTGGATTTAGGGCCGTTTTACAAATGACCTCAACAATTATACATGCACCGGCAATATTAATCCCATATAGCAGCAGCGATGATGCGGTAATGGACATTTGAAAATTCAAGGACTGGCCAGAGATGATATTACCCAGCAGAGTAATGGTTTCTTTAGACATAACGAGGTTGATTCCTCCCAGAATAGCGGTACCTAAAAAAAAGATTTCAAAGAAATCCAGGATTCGTTCTTTTCGGGTTTTTTTTGGTAGATTTGCGATCACCTCGTCGCAAAATGTTTTATAATCTTCACCGATAACCGATTGAATACTTTCCCCTCTATCTTGGGCAGATAAAACCATTTCCAGCAAATCCCTTCTGACGGTTTCCTGATAATAAGTTGATATATTTGCTCCTCGCAGATAACAAACGATATCTGTCATCGCACTTGAGCTCTCTTCATTTATTTCTTTGTCTAGATCATTATTGCTTTTATTCAGCATTTTCTCGTTCATTGATTTTCCTTTTCACTTTCTGCAAATACGCGATTAACCCCAGTTTCAAGTTCCTGCCAGTTTTCTATAAAGGTATGGAGTTCCTTTGTGCCTGATTCTGTTATTGAAAAATACTTCCGTTTGGGTCCACAGGAAGACTCCCGATACTGGGCGCAAATTAAAGCATTCTTTTCAAGCCGAAGCAAAACCGGATAGATCGTTCCCTCGGCAATGAGCGAAAAACCATATTCCTGTAATTTCTGAGATATTTCATACCCATAGGTTTCATTCCGACTGATTATTTTTAGAATACATCCTTCAAGTATACCTTTTAACATTTGTGACGGGATCATTGATATACCACCTCTTTTCTAGTTACTACTAGGCATTGCCAAGTACCGTAGCTATAGTGTAATGTTTAGTAGTCAGAATGTCAAGATAGTAATGAGAAAGAGCTGAACACTAATAAACGCTTTGCTTTGAGGCAATGACATTTTGAAAGTCAAGTCTGCCGTCGCATAAATGCAGTCGAAAATCTCTAAAATACCCTTGAATCCTATTCCACGCCTTCTATAATGAAACCCATGATATAATTATTAATATGGAGATGTTTTACAATCACCTCTGACACCTATAATAATTAAATTATTTGACAAAACCAAGATATTAGTTCAAACTAAAAATAAAAAGATTGGAGAACGACTATGGGGAAATTATTATATCAGGGACATGGAAGCTATCGGATTGTTTCAGACAAGGGGATCGTCATTTACGTGGATCCATTTGCCGGTGAGGGTTACGATTTACCGGCAGATATTGTGTTGGTGAGCCACGAGCATGCCGACCATAATCAATTAAAACTGGTGCAGCAAAATAAGGACTGTGTGGTCCTCCGACCGGAAAACATATTCAAATACGGTGTTTATGGAAGCCGAAAGGTTCAGGATATTTCCATTCAGGCGGTGCCGGCATACAACGATAAGCACAATAAAAACAAGTGTGTGGGTTATGTCATCACTCTTGATGGCGTTAAAGTCTATGCTTCCGGGGATACCTCCTGTACCGATTATATGAGAGAGGTTTTATCCAACGAAAAACTCGATTATGCTTTGTTGCCCATTGACGGAATTTTTAATATGAACCCAGAAGAAGCCTCGGCATGCGCAGAAGTCATTGGAGCGGCCCACACCATTCCCATTCATATGAAGCCAAGGGCCTTGTTTGATCGAGAAAAAGCGGAAAGATTTGTGGTAAAAGGAAGACTCATTTTAGAACCCAAAGAAGAAATTGAACTGTAAACACATTTTGGAGGTAGATCAATCAATCAAATAATCAGAGATAAATCATTTTATAAAAATATGGCAGCCATTGCCATTCCCATCACATTGCAAAGCCTGATCACCATTGGTGTGAACATGACCGACACGATGATGGTTGGTTCTCTTGGGGAAATGCAGTTGTCGGCGGCGTCCCTGGCCAATCAGTTCATTATGATTTTCCAGATCTGCTGCATGGGAATTGGCATGGGAGCCTCTGTGATGACGTCACGTTTCTGGGGCATGCGGGATTTACAGTCCCTAAGAAAATCGGTTACCATTATGCTTCGGATCTGTATTGTGTTCAGTCTTGCTTTTTCACTGGTGACCTTTTTAGCACCGGAAATGATTATGGGGATTTACACCACGGATCCGACAATTATTCAGTATGGCGCCCAATATTTTAAATGGTCTGTTCCCTGCTATGCTCTGCTGGGGCTCTCCCTGACATCCACCATTGTCCTGCGCAGCGTGGGTCAGGTGAGACTCCCGCTATTCTCGTCCATTGGTGCCTTCATCATCAATATTTTCTTTAACTATCTGTTTATTTTTGGAAATTTCGGGGCTCCCCAAATGGGAATTGAAGGTTCTGCTCTGTCCACATTCATTGCCAGAGTCTTCGAATTTTCTTTTATCTGTGGCTATTTGTTTTTTATTGATAAAAGAATCCGCTATCGTCTCAAGCATCTCTTTATGGGATGCTCGGATATTGCCAGGGAATATTTCCAGGTTGCCATTCCGGTATTGGTAAGTGACGCCTTGCTGGCATTTGGCAACAGCGCCGTCGCTATGGTTATCGGAAGGCTTGGGGTTAGCTTTGTTTCGGCCAATGCCATTACCATGGTAACCCAACAGCTCAGCACTGTTTTTATCCAGGGGATTGCCAATGCCAGCGCCATTATGACAGGACACACCCTGGGTCGTGGGGATCCGGAAAAAGCCCAGCAGCAAGGGGTGACCTTTCTGTATATAGGCATTGGCATTGGGGTTTTTGGGGCCCTGTTCATATGGCTGATCAGCACACCCATGATCAGCTGCTACAACATTACGGAAGAAACCAGGCAGCTTACCTATCAGCTCATGGCTGCGGTGGGTTTTATCATTATCTTTCAATCCACAAACAGTATCTTAACCAAAGGGGTGCTGCGTGGCGGTGGTGATACTCAGTTCCTAATGGTGGCTGACATTATCTTCTTATGGGTTGCCTCCATTCCTCTGGGCGCATTGGCAGGTTTGGTCTGGCACCTGCCGGCATTTTGGATATACACCCTTCTGAAAGTTGACCAGATTTTAAAATCCGTCTGGTGCATCTATCGGTTACGCAGTAAAAAGTGGATTAAGAAAATCGTCGCCTTTCCAATGAATGAAAAGTTGTAAAATGATCCGTTATTCTGACATAAATACTGGGTGATGGGAATGAATTGTTTTGGGGGTACCAAATGTTCTCCGATTATTTTCTCCATCCAAACCATATCGTACTAGGTGCCAAATTTACAGCGGCACTTGGTAAAATGTCCGACGGTTTTGTATCCCATTGTCACCCTTCTGGTTACCGGGTTAGATATTTTTTGATTTTTAGAATATTTTGACTGTTTTCATAATGATACTCCACCTCATCCATGGTCTTTTTAACCATCAACACACCCAGCCCACCGATTTGTCGCTCCTCGGCGGTTAAGGTAATATCCGGTTCCGGGTTATCAAGGGGATTATAGGGCTTTCCCTGGTCAATGAATTGAATTTCCACCAAGGGCGGTTCACCGTTAACATCACAACGGATGATGATATCTCCGGACTCCGGCGTGTAGGCAAAATGCACAATGTTCACATAGATTTCCTCCACCGCCAGGTCAATCTGAAATTGTGTTTTCATGGTGGAACCCGCCGCCGCAAGCTCGGCATCGATGAATTCAAGTACTTCTGCCAGTTTATCCGCAGACGCGTTAACTGTCAAGCTCTTCATATCACTAATCTCCTTTACTGTTGGTTAATAAATCCACTGAGATGCCCAAAACATCAATGGTTTTGATGGACTGAAATCCATGCCACTCATAAAAAAACCGGTTGTCTTTAATATTGCTGTTTTCAAGATAAATGGGGCAGTCGCTGAATTTTCCGATGGCGTATTCCATGAGCAGACGACCCGATCCTTTCATGATAGAGCCGATCATAAACAGGTAATGATGCTCCCGGTTATAATGATACCGCTCGGTGATTAATCCTTCATTTTTCAGCTTGATCAGGCTTTTAATCTGGGTGATCATCAAAAATTTGAATATCTCTCCAAACATTCCGCTTTTGAGTGCCTTGCAGATGCTGAAAAATGGTGTGCCTTTAAAATTCCAAATTGAGACGCCGACGATTTTATCATCAACAACGGCGGTATGAATTTCGCCGTTGTCATTAAAGTAGCCAAGCATCAGTTTCAGGTACCGACGAAACTCTCTTTCATTCTGAAAAATAGCCTGATATAGAAGATCATTTTTAAACGCTGTGGCTAAGACATCGGTGGCCGTGGCAAGGCTTTTTTCATCCAGCTTTCTGTCTCTTATTGTGATCATAACAGCCTCAAAAACAGTTCTTTATTTAATTCCAAAAACGAAATACCCGTTCTGGTCCAACATTTTCGGCCTCCAAAGGATGATAAAATCTGGAAGCCTTCCGGGGTTATGGCATAACCGAATACATGGTCAATGGCATAACCATCCTGATGCTTAGCTTTCAGATAATCTCTGACGGTGTCCAATAACATGATCGAAAGCCCTTCATTGCGAAAGGGTTCGTCAATCACCAAATCAAACATCAGGATATGATTTCCCGCTCCTTTTGTCAGCGGCTTCACGTCGACTTCACACAGATTATCATCGAAATATTCCTGTTGGCATAGGGCCCGTTGGTAAATCGAGGGGTCCACATTATAAAAGCAAATAAATCCCATCAATGTATTGCCCGAATAGGCCGCTATGATGCTGTCCCTGAATTTCAGAAAGCGTTTTAATGCCATGCCTTCATGGGTCAGAATACCATTTCCAAAAACCGTGAGATCAAGGGCAAGAATGGAATTTAGCGTCTCTACCGACAAGTCCTGTCCGTATTTTATCATAATATCCATTCGCTTACTCCTCAAACTTAAATCCAAGCATGGTGATGTCGTCAAACTGGGGCTCACCGTGGGAAAATTTGTCCACATCCTCGAGCACACTGGCGCACAACGACTTGATATTCCGATCTTTTTGTGAGCCAATCAGGGCGACCAGGCGGTCATCACCGTAAAATTCAGCGGCGGTATTGTTGGCCTCGGTGATACCGTCGGTATAGAGATAAATAATATCACCTTTTTCAATGCTTGATTCATTCATTGAATATTTAGCGGTTTCAAGACCGGCACACACAAATCCTTTTTTACCGGTAAGCAGTTCAACCAATCCGTTCTGCTTCCAGATAATGGCGGGATTATGTCCGGCATCACACCACTGGAACTCACCGGTTTTAACATTGATAATCGCAATAAACAGGGTAACAAACATGCCCTGTTCGTTGTTTTTACACAAATTGATGTTGGCTTCGGTCATCACCTCATCTACACTCAGCCGCCTGAGCACAAGGTCTTTGACGGTGGCTTTGGTCATTGCCATAAAGAGCGCGGCCGGCACGCCTTTGCCGGAAACATCGCCAATGGTGATACAGAAGGTGTCGTCATCCACGAAGAAGAAGTCATAAAAATCACCACCAACATTTTTTGCCGAACGCATGGAGGCATAAAGTGAAAATTCATCTCTGCCCGGGAAATTGAAATTCCGGGGCAGCATGCCTTCCTGGATGAGCTTGGCAATCCGCAGCTCGGTTTCCACCCGCTCTCTTTCTGAGGTGACGCTGGTCAGCTCTTTAATGTATCGGGTGATATCTCGGGTCATTTTATTAAAGGCTTCGGCCAGGATTTCGATTTCATCACCGGTTTTCACATCAATGTTAAGGGCCACAATTTCTCCCAGGTTTTCATCTATGTTGATGTTGACAAAATCCGTGGCGTTATCAACAATGACCTGAAGGGGATTGATGATTGATCGGTTGAGAAAAAGTAGATAAATGGTAATGAACGTACTAAAAATCAGCAGTGAAATAGCGGATACCAGCAATATGTACCCTCTGAGGGTATCGTTAATGACCTGCATGGACATATCTGCCCCTACCACCAGTAATGGGTTGCCGCCATCATCCCGGATCACATCAAAGGCGGAAATCAGGTAACCGAAATCGCTGCCTCTGGTAATATAGATTTTAGGCTCGTTGGGATTTGTAAAAAGGGCATTGGCCGCCTGAATATCTGCTTCAGGATAATAATCGGTACCTAAAACATCTCCCAGCACAAAATGTCCGGTGTCTCCCGGCTTGGTTCCCTGGGCAAAAACATGGAGTCCCTCTTTGGTAGGAACATAGGCGTATAGATATTTAAGATTGTTTTCTTCCTGGATAATCTGAAACTGCTTGATCAGAAGATCATAGTCCGCATCGGTTTCCAATGTTGCATAGTACTGGTTCACTTTTTCCCTAGGCACCAGAGCGGCAGCGGTATGAACCAGGGAGGTGATGTTCTCCTCGTACCGTTTGAACATGGAATTACGGTAACTGTAATAGGAGATCAGAATGATAACAACGCAAAGTACCAGGGCCAAACTCATACTGGCGGTTGTAAATTTTGTTTTAAGACTTATTTTACGAATGCTGCGAAACCTTTTTGGTTCTTTCATAAATGCCACCTTTTCTACAGAATAATGAGAAGATTGTTGAAAACCAGGGTTCGATTATAAGCAAAGGCTTTTGCTTTTTTTCGAACAATGGAAACACCAAGGAAATCCAGATCTTCATCGGGTTTTTCCGATGCTTCGAAAGGATTGTAGCTGGTACTGTCGTCACGCATCCGAATGTAGATATCCTCATCAAACAGAACGATTTTTATATTAATATAGTGTGGTTTGCCATCGTTGAAGCCGAAATTAATGATATTGGCCGCCAATTCTTCAATGGTCAGATTAATGAAATAGGCGTTGCTGGGATTAATGCTCAGCCTTTCACAAAAAGCTTCGACCTCCTCAACACAGGTTTGCAGCTGTGAAATATCCGAGGAAAGGGTTGTTTCATAGAGTGCATCCTTTTCGATGACCGGCTCCCTAAACAATAATAGATTGCGATAGCCCCCTTTTTTCTTTAAAATCAGGGCCGCCAGCAGTAAAAACACGGTGGTTAGGCTTTCAGCCGCAACAATGGCCATGGCCGTTCCCGAGACCCCGAAAACGGGGATAAACCATACAGAAAAGAAAATAACCAACGCAAAACCCCGTATCAGAAAAATAACTTCTGCTAAAACATTGTGTTTGATGGTCTGGTAAAAGCTTGCCATGACGCAGTTGAAACAGCTGGGGATCACTGCAATGGCAAAGATCCGAATGGTCAGAACCACAAGCGTCAAATTTTCCTTCATTCCAAACATCGCAGCAATGGGTTCGGCAAAAATGAACAGCACCAGAGTACAGAGAACTCCCAGGACAAGGGACGTTTTCAAGGATAGCCCCATGGTATTATAGATGCCTTCGGTATCCTTCTCTCCTGAAAAAGTTGCCACCAGCGGGGTCAGCGCCAGTGAAATACCGTCAAAAATGGCGTAGGCAAACAGCGATATATTAAAGAGAATATTGTAAATTGCAAGTCCGCTGATGCCGGCAACAGCATTTAAAATATTATTGATCACAATAAGGGTGATTCCGAGATACACATAGGAGGAGGCAATGCCGAATCCTCCGCGAAAAAGCCGGGCCGCGGCTGTGGGACTCAAAGTCACCGATTGGAGCTTCAGATGATTGTTCTTTTTCCTAAAATGGAGCAAGTACACCATCACCGCCGAGAGTTGGCCAAAGACCATGGCCAGGGCCGCACCATAGATGCCCATATGCAGTCCAAAGATGAAGATGAGGTCCAGGGCGAGGTTAACCCCCACTGATACGCTGATGCCCAGGGTGGACAAAGACGGGTCGGCATCACTGCGAATCAGCAGTGACAGCACCGGCGCTAAAATAAAGACCGGTGCAGTAAGCAGTATGGGACGCATATATTCCGCCGCAGCATCAAGACCAGCTCCACCGGTAAGACGGATAATCTCCGGAAGAAACAGCATCCCCAACACCGCGATCACCATACTTGTCACCACCGAAAATACTACCGTCTGGGTAAAATAGCCGCAAGCCCCATCCCTATCCTCGGCACCGATGGATTCGGATACTTTAAGGGAACCGCCCACGCCAAAAGCAAAGCCCACCAGATTATAAATCATATAGATCGGCATTGACACCGCCAATACCGACAGTCCTGTTTCACCAAAGGCATTCCCAAGGATGACCGCATCCACAAAAGTTCCGATAAACACCCCTGCCGAAGAGAGAATGCTGTTGATTACAAATATACGAAATGCTTTATTGACAAAATGCTGATTGTTCATACACTCATTACCCCTACTCCTTTTCAACATCAAATTACTAATCGCCTGACCATGTGGATTTTCACATATTGGAAGAAATTTTGCTATGAAACAAACTCCCCCAACCTATGATAAGATGATTAAGCGAAAACAAAATCGACTGATGAAAAAATGTTATGGTCCAGTATAGCATATAAATTGCTTTCTTTGTAGGACATTTATGATGAGGGTGACAAATATTTTAGAACCATATGCTTGATGCAACGCTTAAAGATATCCATCCCTAAATTACAAGTGCCGTTCGATATAAATATTGTTATTGAACCCCTTTGGATAATGCTATAATATGTAAAAGGAGTGTCTAAAATATGGGCAAAAAATTGAAAGCAACAAATGAGATGATCGATCCGCAACTGCGCACTCTCGGCAGGTTATTACGAGCCTTTGATCCGCTGTCGAGTGAAAAAAAATTGCGCAGACTAAACAAAATGACGAAGCGCTATTTTGTCGGGAAGAAGATAAAGGGAATGTCGTGTGAATCGATCGATATTTTGCAACGAAATCAGGGATCCAAACTGCGAATCTGTGTCATGAAACCGGAGCAGTCACAGAAGAATGTACCAGGGGTCCTCTGGCTGCATGGCGGTGGATACGCGATTGGTGCCGCAGAGATGGCAGGGTTGACGATCCCCGCAAAATTAATGCAGCAAAGCGGCTGTGTTATTGTATCGCCTGATTACCGGCTATCTGTGGAATCACCCTATCCAGCCGCATTGGAGGATGCTTATGCGGCGTTGGTATGGATGAAGGAACATGCTTCGGAACTTGGCATTGATGATACCCACCTGATTGTTGGCGGAGAAAGTGCCGGCGGCGGATTGGCCGCAGCGCTCTGTTTATATGCCCGGGATAAAAAAGAAGTATCAATTTCTTTTCAGATGCCGTTATACCCAATGCTGGATGATCGCATGGAAACCCAATCAGCGGTGGATAATGATGCGCCTGTTTGGCATAGCAAAGCCAATCGTGCCGCTTGGAAACTGTATCTTGGCCCATTATATGAAACGGATAAAGTTCCCCCCTATGCTTCACCGGCCCGTGCAACAGATTATACTGAACTGCCGCCGGCCGTATCCTTTGTGGGATCCATAGAGCCATTTCGCGATGAAACCATTGCTTATTTTGAGAATTTGCGCAATGCGGGAATTCCGGCTGATTTGAAAATATATGATGGCTGTTATCATTCCTTTGATATATTAAAACCAAATTCTGATGCCAGCAGAGCAGCGATATCATTTGTTCTGGATCGATACAAATATGCAATTGAAAACTATTCTGCAAAACAACCATAATAAATGAAGGCGCACCATTTGTTACACATTTATTCTAAATATGACCATATGTGTGTTGATTATTTGTATTTCAATTAAATATTTTTCTTGTTTATCAGAATGGTTTGGGGATTCATCGGTCGTTCATTAATGCGTTGTAATATTTTTGCCGCAGCAAAAGTCAAACCCATAACCCCAACATAGATTAAAATTAAGTCAAAACTCAGTTTATCATAGAGCTGGCCGAAAATAACCTGGCCAATGGGCATCAATGCGGTGGATAAAGCAGCGGTCAGGGCCATGGTCTTCCCCATTATGGCTTGGGGAACCTGGAGCTGAATGAAAGTCATGGCCTGGATGTTGATGTTTGCCACCAAAAACATTAGGATGAAACCGGAAAATGTAAACAATACATAGGCGATTAAAGGCCCTGAGGTGTTGCCAGGTAACCAGGGCGTAAGGCATAGACCCATGCCGAGAATGGCAATTCCCATTAACACAAAGAAGCGATGAAGCTTTTCAAAGGGATTGTATCTGGCAATCCATGGTGAAAGAATGGCGCCCAGAATCATGCCAATACCCAGGATGGCTTCGGAGAACCCGTACATTTCATCGGATACTCCCAAAATAATCTTCTCCACATAGGGAACCCCAACCGTGTAAAGAGGGGTCATAAAAAGGTTGAGTCCGGCGGCAAAAAATAGGATGGTTAACACAATGGGTTTATCCTCATACAGAAATTTCAGGGTTTCCTTGATATCCTCGATATAGGTGGTTATTGCCGATTCCGTCATTTTAATTTTCTCATAGGGAATCGTCAAAAATAATTCCATAACAGCGGATGCAAAAAAACTAATCATGTTGAAAATGGAAAAAGAAAAAAAAATTCAAGAACGAACGATTATCAATCGTCAGAAAATAATTGAGGCCGCCAAAGAACTGTTTAATACAAAAGGATACTACAACACCAATACCAAGGAGATTGCCAAACTGGCAGGAGTTTCAACTGGTAGCTTTTACAACTATTTTCCCGATAAGCTGGAAGTTTTTCAGGAAATTATGACCACCCATATTAACAAAAATTATTCGGATTTTTTTGAATTAATAATAAAGCTTGAGGACCAGCCGGAATTTGCCAGGGAAAGTCTGTTTACCTACATACGGACTGGCATGGCCGCCGCCTACAAAAGCATGGTTTTGTTTCAGGATTATGACAGCATCGCCATGACTAATGAGGCGTTACGAGATTTGGTCAATGACGTTTCCAACAAAATTATGACTGCTCTTTACACTTTCTGTAAAGAAAGTCCCCATGTGAAAAAACGGGTTTCCCCTTTGGTGATGTCTCAGATGACCTATTTTCTGGTCCAGGGTATTTCCGAAGTATTGGCAAAACTTCCAGAAGATATGGATAAAAGTGACTATGAAGAACAATTGGTGGATATCGCATACTGGTATTTATTCGGTAACTAAAAAGGAACCAGAGTGCCTAAAATATCGTGTTTGACCTGGCCTTTTCAGTGGGAGCTTTATGTGTGACTGAGAAGAATATGGGTATAAATTATCATAGTCATAATTTGTTTAATAGAGGAGATAAAAAAATGAAAAGAGATCAATTTATCGAAAATGCTGAGGAGTTGGAGCAGAAAAAAGCCAGTTTGATTGAAAATACCATAAATGCTATTGCCACGGGCAAGATGTTAATTGATGTTAGAATTGAACCCTCTCCCCTACACTATCATCCCTGGTTAAGTGAATTGCCGGATGAATTTCGGCTGGAAAAGGAATACCTTTCCGATGAAGAAGAACTATTGGACCAGGCAGTTTTAGCATATTCCCGACATGGCACCCTGCGGTTGTCAAGGGGATGTTTTTTAGAAAATGCATTAAATGGTAATATGAAACAAACACAAAAAGATATCGCTAAACATGCAGTCGATCCGAAATTTAATGAGAATCATGTGATGACCGACTTTAAAATTAAATTGGAAGACATTACTGTAATTGATATCCTGAAGATTTTATAAAAACCTATTCCGGCGATTGATAATCGCCCCTTGCAAATCAAAGGTTAAAGTACTCATAATGAATGTGCTGAAAGTTTGTAAAATACACATCGTTGTTCACCTGTCCCCCCGACTGGTCTGCTATTGCAGTCAGTCTTATTTTATTTTTTGAGCTACCTATTTTTAGTGCTTACCAATAATTTAATCGATTTAAATTATTTATCTATTGACATATTGTATCCATGGATGTAATATGTCAATAGAATTAAAATAAAGGATGTGAAAAAATGAAAGTAACCAGTGGTGTAGAACAGGCAGTCTGCATTTTGTTAATGTTGGCTTCACAAAAAGACGGATTACCTTTAAAAAGCGTTACCCTAAGCACTCGGCTTCAGGTATCCGATTCTTATCTAAAAAAAGTTTTACGGAAGTTAGTGATCAGTGGACTGATTAATTCAAATGCATCAAAAACCGGTGGTTTTACCCTTGCAAAACCCGATGATTCGATTACCCTATTAGACGTTTTCGAGGCCATTGAGGGTTCGGATCCCTTTTTTGTTCCTTCCAGTCTGGTTGAGAAAGTTTTCTTAATGCCGGAAACCATTGAAAAAAACAAAAATACTGTGATCACGATTCTTTCTGAAGCTGAGACCTTATTTAAAAATCGCCTGATTAAATGCTCTCTCAGACAACTGAGATATTATGACGAAAGTAATAATCTTGGAACCGTTGACTGGAATGCAATTGTCGAAAAAGATCTTGTATAAAAGGAGGTACCGGGCATGCTGAAAAATGAATTCCAAAATCTCAAAGACAATAAATTTTTAATTGTGCTGATCATTGTCATTTCGCTTGTTCCAACCTTGTATACAACGATTTTTTTATCCTCTGTTTGGGATCCCTATTCCAAACTCAGCCAATTACCGGTGGCTCTTGTCAACGAAGATACAGCATACAGCTACGAAGGCAATGCCCTTAATATTGGAGAGGAATTGACCAAAACCCTTAAAGAGGAACAACCCCTTGATTTTCAGTCTGTTGATTCTCAAACCGCACAGAATGGTTTGAAAAACGGCGACTATTATATGGTCGTTACCATCCCTGAAGATTTTTCCAAAAATGCCTCTACCCTGATGGATTCCGACCCTCAGCCGATGGTGCTTGCCTATGAAATCAATCCCGGAGAAAATTTATTTGCCTCCAAAATTGGTATCACCGCTGCGACTTCCATTAAAAACAGTGTTTCTGATAAAGTCACTCGAACCTATACAGAAGTCATTTTCAATCAATTGTCGGTTTTAAAAACCGGTATGAATCAGGCAGCTGATGGGGCAATAGCCATCAGTGACGGTTCAAGACAGCTGGAAAACGGCAATCAGCAGATCACTGCAAATCTCACGAAATTATCTGACAGCTCGCTTACATTCAGTGATGGTGCCAAAACACTTTCGGTTGGTCTATCTCAATATGCCGATGGTGTGGGACAACTCAATCAGGGACTCAAGCAGCTCAACAGTCAGCTGCCAACCCTGACCAGTGGTATCAGTCAGATTCAGTCCGGTACAAACCAGTTGAAAACAGGAATTGGCCAGTATACGGCCGGCGTCGGAAGGCTCGCTGACGGCAGTCAGGGACTTTCCGCTTCCAGTGACAACCTCAATGCTGGCATTATATCAGAAGCCAATGGCATCAACCAGGTTAAAGCCGTTAATGATCAACTGCTGGCGTCCCTGACACAAAATCCACGCCAGGCTGGGACAACGGATTTTTCCGATATCAACGATAGTGCCATCGATATCCAGACAAACACCGCCAGCATACAGAACGATCTTGGCTCATTGGATGCTGTCATTGAAACCCTGAAAACATCTAAAGATCCCCAGGCACAGACCCAAGCAAATATTTTGGAAAGCCTTCGCAGCAGTCTTGCCGGCAGCAGTAATTCCATTGATGATTCTGTGAGCACTATTCAGGAACAAAGCAATTCAAGCCCTGAAACGGTTGCGACTGGAAATACTCAACAGCTTATTCAGACTCTGACCGTGATGGATCAAGGACTGGAACAACTCCAACAGGGAATGAACGATGAAAATGCTGGCCTGATTTCAGGAGTTGAGCAATATACCAACGGTGTAAACAGCGTTGCTGCCGGTTTGCAGGCATTAAATGATCAGTCTGAAACACTAACGTCGGGTTCAGGCGAACTGACAAGCGCCATGAACCAACTGAATAACCAAACCACGCTTTTGACCAGCGGTGTTGTGAAACTGGCGGATGGTTCTTCTTTGCTTAGTGCAAGCTCGAACCAGCTAATCTCCGGAGTCAGTCAGCTGGCAAATGGTGCTCAACAAATCAGCAGTGGCTCTTCGCAGCTAGCGACCGGCTCGCAAACCCTGGGAAACGGAATTGCTGCCCTTCAAGATGGCAGCCAGTTACTTGCCGGAAAAATGTCTGATGGCGCTAAAGCCCTTGCAGCGGTCAACACCGATGACGACAACATCGAAATGTTTGTGTCTCCCACAACCGCTGATGAAGAAAGTATTTCAAATGTTAATAACAACGGCACCAGTATGGCGCCTTATATCATCTCGGTGGCACTTTATCTGGGGGCCATGGCGTTCTGCCTCTTCTATCCCTTGTACGATAAAAAGGACAAACCGAAAAACGGCATAAAATACTGGCTGGGCAAATCCTTTATCTTGTTCATGGTGAGCACGCTGCAATCCATCATAGCCATCACTGCATTGATGGTCATCAACCAACTTTCGCCCATTAATGTGGCAGCCACCTTTTTTATTGCCTGGATCACATCCCTGTGCTTTATGTCGTTCACCAGTTTGTTGAAAGTCACCTTAGATGAAGCAGGCAGCTTCATCGCATTGATCTTTCTCATCCTGCAGTTAAGTGGTTCCGGCGGCGTTTATCCGATGGAACTGTCTAACAGTTTTTTCCAGGCAATACATCCATACCTGCCCATGACTTACACGATTGAGGCACTCAAACAGACGCTTTCCATTGGAGCCAACGGTACCGGCACTGGTCAATACATTATTGTATTACTTGGTACCATTATGGTCTTTGCCCTATTAACCGGTCTGAGCTATGTCTATCGAACAAAGAAAGATCTATCCCAAAGCGGTGCTCAATTAAAAAGTCAACCGAATCTTTATTAATACAAAATCTTGAGAAACCCGAAATTACTGAAGCACAGAAACCTGCAAACAAGTTTCTGTGCTTCAGTAATTTCGTCAGCGCACTTGTCAAGATCGGATGTGATATGTGTGGAAAACAGAATGCTCGCCTGTTTCGAATCCACCACATCTTCAAAGATATTCAGGATTTCATCCCGGGACACCGGGTCCAGGCCGCTTGTGGGCTCATCCAGAATCAGAATTTCCGCATGGTGGGATAACGCCAGGGCAAGGCCGTATTTCACCCGCATCCCCTGGGACAGCTCTTTGACTTTCTTGTTCGGATTCAGTTCAAATCGGTTGAGGTAATCCTCATAGGTCTTTTCGTCCCACTGATCATAAAATCGTTTATACACCTTGGTGATCGCCTCCAGTTTTTTTTGGAGATAATAATCCACCCCGCCGAAAGCAAAGGAAATGCGCTGCTTGATTTCAGATTCATGGGTTTTTATATCCATTCCGAAAAACTGAATCGAGCCCGTATCGGAGTGAACCAGGTTCACCATGGATTTCAGGGTTGTGGTCTTCCCGGCCCCGTTTCGTCCGATAAATCCCATAATGGATCCTGCTTTAAGGGTGAACGACACATCTTTTAGCTTAAATGCATCATAGCTTTTATTTAAATTCTTAACTGACAGAATTTCTCTCTCATTTTCCATAATAACCTCCCAAAGATAAAACCGTTTCTGCTTCCGCATTAATTTTGTTCATCAATCATTTCATGGCTTCAGTTTATAGTCAAAAGGTTTAGGAAAGGTTTAGTTTGGCAAAAAAAGTGTGAATAAACCGATAAGGTAACAATGTTCGTTTTGTTTGTCACCCGGAATAAATCTAGTTCAGTTTTATTCCCTATGAATCAGATTACCAGCAGGTGATTGCCATCTTAAGATATAACAAAGGCTTATTAAAAGAAAATATGATAACATTGATCAATGGATTGGAGTTGGTAAATTGAAAAGGGATCAGATATTATTAAGACAGCTGAAGATTGTTGTGAAGCAAGAACAAAAATTTTTGAATCAAAAAGAAAATACCTTTATAAAAACAAAGTTTATACCTATCTTAAATAAAATTGAAACAAAAATACCAGCAAAATTAATTTCTACACTCGAAAAGACTTTTTACATGGGATTTAATTTTGTGTTTGAAAAAGGAAATGTTTACGTTGAAAAAACCTATAACAAAGATAAAATCGATTCGGAATATGATTTAAATAATTATGCGGTTGATAAATACATGACGAAAAAGCACCTGAAAAATATGGATAAACAGTCGAAACAGTCAAAAACAATTAATGAATCTATTTCAGCAATAGAAGGCGGTGTTCTGGGCTTATTAGGCATTGGGATTCCCGATATTCCACTGTTTATTTCAGTTATTATAAAAACGATTAATGAAATCGCATTGTCTTATGGATATCAATACGATACCGATGAGGAAAAAGCATACATATTATATTTAATATGTGGTGCAATGACCAAAGGAGAAACACAACAAGAATATGCCGAGAAAATTGATCTTTTAGGGGAAAACATTGACTTGGATAGCCAATCTAGCATTAATTTGGAAGGGGTTATGAAAGAGACCTCCAACATATTGTCCAGTGCCCTACTAACGGCTAAATTCATACAAGGATTGCCAATTGTCGGTATCATTGGCGGAGTCGTTAACCCTATTATTATTAATAAAATAGGAAAATACTCCCGAATTAAATATAAGAAAAGATATTTGCTTGGCAAGATCAATGATTATCCTGAATAAATCGCAGTTGCTATATAATATGCAATTATACATTATAATTGCATATTATATAGCATGATATCTAAAACCAAACCTTTGTCTAGTGACAAAAGTTTAGTTTTATTTCGTCGTAGCGAGTAGTACCTTCGAATTTGTACTGAAATTTTATAAATCGCTTGACTATTATTCGAATACCTCCTATAATTAAACCCAGGGTTCAATATTTATAACGGAGGTTTATTTTGGGAAGAAAAAAAGAATTAACTGATTTTCATCGGGATAGTATTATGGAGGTGGCGGAAACACTCTTTGAAATAAAGGGTATTGAAAAAACCACCATGAATGATATCGCCAGAGTCGCTGATTACAGTAAAGCCACACTCTATGTGTATTTTGAAAATAAAGAAGAAATTATCAACTGCATAATATTAAAGAGTATGAAAATGCTTTATGATCGCATTCAACGATCCATTAAAAATCATAGTGATCTGTTAGCAAAATATTATGGCATCTGCAATGAATTAACCATTTATTGTGATGAATATCCCTTATATTTTGAAACGGTGCTCCAGGAAATCAATGTGGACTTTGAAAATCAAAATACCCCGCCGGTTTTTAGGGATATTTTTGATGTTGGTGAACTAATTAATGAAGAATTGGCTGTTTTTTTCAATGACGGTATTCATCAGGGCATTTTTCGACCGGATCTGCAAATTAATCAGGTGGTTTTTATTTTCTGGTCCAGCCTTTCGGGCATCATTCATATGGCATTTAAAAAACAAAAATATATTGAACAAGCCATGGGGGTCACCAAACAAGAATTTTTAAAATACAGTTTTGATACCCTGCTTCGTTCAATTCTAGTGAGGGAAAAATAGAATGCGTAAAAATAAATCAATCATAATTTTCGTTACAGTTTCAGTCGTTGTCATAGGGGTCATGTATTTATCTTGGTATTTATATGATGTCAACAGCTATAAAAAATCAGTAGAGGACATCACAGTTTCTGATATTAATCTTTCCAATATCTCCAACGGCGTTTATGTCGGTTCCGATGATGTCGGCTATATTGCCGCCAAGGTTGAAGTTGTCGTTAATGATGGAAAAATCGAAAAAATCACCCTTCTAGAACACAAAAATGAACGAGGCACTCCCGCCGAGGTGATTACCGATAATATGATTAAGGAACAAAAAATTGATGTTGATACCATTTCCGGAGCAACAAATTCAAGTAAAGTTATCAAAAAAGCGGTTGAGAATGCCCTTTTGCAAAAATAAAGAACGGATATTTATTTTTGTATCTGAGGTTAACCAATACTATTAGCATAACCCGTCTGACCATGGGGCGGCAATCTGCCAAACCTGTACTTGCATCCACTTAGCAATCACCAGGAACCCCAACAAAACAGACAGCAAGCCTTATGATTATTACAGCGCAAATATAAGATATCTACTTTTAAGATCGATGGTTATAGATAAATAATATTATTTGCTTTAATATATGCAATCATAATTATTAGATTGTATTAAAAAGGACATATAATAAAAAAAGAACCCTTTGCACCAGGCAAAGGATTCTTTTTTTATGATGTTTCGTGCGTATCAAAGTTCTTTCGAATTGGAGCTGCGGGGCGGTATCCGTCTGCTTATCCTGGAACCTAAGCTCAAAATGGTCTTGTGATGTTTACCCGCCAGACAGCATCCGAATTTTAATTACTAGCTATTTCATTGGTATCAGCATTGCTCTTTTAATTGAAAGTCCCCGACCATTTCTCTGAGTATCTCTGCCTGACTGGACAGCTCTTCGCTGGCGGCAGCGCTTTCTTCGGCGGTGGCGGCATTGGTTTGAATCACCTGAGACACCTGTTCGATGCCTTGATTAATTTGGGCGATTTCCGTTGCCTGATCGTTGGATGCCTGGGCAATGGTTTCAACCACATAAACGACTTTTTCGATTTCACTGAGGATCTCTTTTAAACTGACTGCTGTTTCATCCGCGATTTTCGTGCCAATAATTGCCTTGACTACTGGTTTGGATATTTTTAAAGTCACTGCTTTTAGCCATAGCAACGGCTTCCGCCGGATTCCCCTGGCGGGCCAGTTCAATGATTTTTGTGGTTATCAGATCAAATTTATCCTTTAATAAATAGGTTTCATCGGCAATCTGAATGCCTTCCTGGGAAGTCAGGGTGGTTTGAAACTTTTTCAAATTTGAGCGAAATTGTAATCAAAAAAAACCAACGATTGAAAGTCGTTGGTTTAAGACAGTAAAAGGCAATTGAGACGTATGCATTAATACCATGGCTGGAGTTATCTCCTAAAAATAGTATTGCTTAAATAAGGGGCGATCCCTAAACGCAACAAAAAAGACTAAAGCCGATTCTACATTTTCACCTGCAGAACCGGCCTAGCCTAAAATCTCTTCTGTCATCCGTTTGGACTCCTTTTATTGATTTTATCAAAAATCTTCTTTTTCACTTTTCACTGCAAACTGTACCAACTTTTTTGGAGTTATCTTACTCTTTAGATCAGATTCCTTTTAACTCACTTAAAAATTATTTTCAGGATCCTCTAACATCATCCTTGATCGTGAATACTTCTCGTTTCCGACCTTTAATCGGATATGGTTTTTTGAAACCGTGAGAGTCTTTCTTGAATCAATTGTTGATTTTCAATTACCTTATTCTTAATTTGTCTGTGAGGTTTCTTCCTCTCTTTATTTCGGAGCAACCTGTTTTCTCATTCAAATTTTTCCAGATACCTTTAAAATTAAAGTATTTAACCTTTGGTCAATTTTAACATCAGCCTGAGTCATTTCTTCGTTTTTCATCGGCGAGTTGTGATATTGTTTGCTTTTCAATGACCGAGATCATTGAATTCAGAAAAGGATTGGGTTGATCTTTGACTTAAATACATTATATCACCTATTTATCAGAAGTAAATAGATAAAATGTAAACGTTTGTATTTTTTTGTCTATTAATTTAACGGCTTTGTAAAGGGATTCTCAAAACCATAGATAAATCTATGGTTTTGCAAAAACCGCAATGACTGATAATGCCAGGATTGAGGAATATAGCATGGCTACATTGACTCAGATATTATAACCCATTAACAATATTGATGGGACGTTCTCCGTTTGAAACCGCTAAAATATTTGTCCATACTGTTTTATGCATTTTTTCAAAAGCCTGTTTGGTTGTTCCGGCAATATGGGGTGTGAAAAGCAGTTTGTATTGGCAGGATTCCGGCAAATTAAGTAGTGGATTTTCAAGAGTAACCGGCTCAGGAGTCATGGTGTCCAGACCTGCCCCGGCGATCTTTTCATTTATTAAAGCATTGACAAGATCTTCCTGGACAACCAGTTCCCCCCGGGCAGTATTGATCAGGAGCGTGGTTGGTTTCATCAATGCCAGGATTTCTTTATTAATCAGACCCGTTGTTTCCGGAGTTACCGGCAGATGCAGGCTGATGATGTCGCACTGCCTGCAGAGTTCTTCCATGGGCAGATAAGTCAACCCCAAGTCTGTTTCCGCTTCGGTTTTCCTGGAGCGATTAAAATAACTCAGTTTCGATCCAAAAGGTTTCAATCGCCTGGCAGTCTCAATGGCAATGGACCCCAAGCCAATCAGTCCCACATGACAGGATCCAAGTTCGGGAATACCGTCTAAAATAAATGAACCCTTGGCTTGAATTTGTTTGCCGGTGCGTACCATGTGATCACCTTCCAGCAGCCGTCGCTGGAGCCCCAGCATTAAGAGGATGGTATGTTCCGCCACAGCCCCTGAGTTGGCGGCGGTGTTATTGCATACATAGACGTTTTTTTCCTTGGCCGCGTTTATATCAATTTTATTATAACCCACCCCTTCGGAATGAATCAGTTTCAGATTCGCCATGTTATCAATCAGGGTTTTGCTGACTTCCCGGACAGCATCGGCAAAAATGAAATCGGCATCGACGCCGGCCAGAAGAACCGCATCATCGGTATTCAGATCTTCACCGAAAATGAGGTTCCAATCAGTTGGGATTTTTGACAAATCAGAAAATAGTTCAAAACGTTTCTTTGATGTTAGAATCAAGACTTTTGTCACCGGGTTACCTCCGTTATTTTGATACGCTCAATTATATAGTGTAGCGAAATGATACACAACTCATTTGTTAAAACTTCAGAATGGTCTTCCCCATCAGGTCTTTAGATTCTTCGTTTATCTTCATATTGATCAAGGGTATCTTTTAAATTTTGGATCAATTCATTTTTCACACTATCCGGTGAAAGTACCTTGATCTGTTTCCCATGTTGCATGAGCCAGTATATAAGACCGTTGCTGTGCATCACTCGGATATGACATTCAAAGCCGGCCAACTGGTTTTGATGATAAATGCCGGTGCCAAAATAATCGATGATTTCATCCTCCAGACCAAATTGGCATAACAGCACAAGATTAATTTTATCACCGGTATGGCAATAGATGGCGGTTGACACGTATTCATTAATGCCATGGGTGGGGTTATCTCCCAGCAGGGTTTGTGCTTCTTTTATGGGTTGATTCAATTGGGTCATATTGATCATGCGATCCAAGCGATAATAGGCTAGATTTTCATATTTGTCCAGATTGCAAATCAGATAGTAATGTTCATCCTTCCAGGTAAGGGCATAGGGATTCACCACATAGAAATAACCGTCTTTTCTTAGTTCCTTTTTCATGTTCCGATTGGTGAATTGATACTGAAATTGAACCTTTTTCTTACGCCTGATGCCTTCCAGTAATTGGTCAATCATACTTTTTATCAAAACATTGTCGGATTTTATATGAGTGTTTATTGGGGTTACCTGATTCAGAAGCTTTGCATTTTCAAGGCTTGCCAGTGAGACCAGCTTATTTGTGAGCTGAACGGAATCGGTAAGGGTTAAGAATTTCGCACTGACGACCGCATCCATTAACACTTTCAGCTCCCAATTTTCAAACTCTCGGGTTGCCAAAAAGAAGCCCTTTTTATTGTCAGGGCATAATTGAATGTCATAACCTGCTTCAATCAGGGTTACAATATCCCGATTAATGGATTTTCGTTCGGCTTCCAGGCCAAAGTGTTTTAGCTTTTCAGAAATTTGTGCGGTCGTTAGGGGATTGTTGCCATCGGTTTCTTTCATGATCTCCAATACACGGAGTAACTTTAACTTAATGTCGGCCATTTTATCTCCTGCCATTGATTTATTAGTATCATCATATCACATTTGAAGTAAAAAGGAACACAGAATATAATACACTGCAACATTGATGGAAGCTGTGATTATTGACAAGTATGGCCGTTATAATGTCTTGCATACTTGACATAATCATTATAATCGCTTATACTCCTATTATCTGATAAAAGAGGAGTTAAATATGGAACGCAATGAAATTTTAAATCGAAACAAAGAAAGTAAATCCAAGGATGAGGGTCTTGAATATATTGAAGATAAGTCAAGACGCTATGGCGAAATGGGATTCACTGTTATTTGCATGCTGCTGATTATTTATAACTTTGCAAAAGGCCTCCCTATTTATGACCTTATGGCAGTCTTCTGGGGATACCTGGGGATGAGCTATGTCTATAAGTACCGCGCCTTTAAAACCAAGGCATATCTGGTCACGGCTATTTGCGGCATAATTGCAGCGGTTGTTTTTTTGCTGGATTATGTGCTGCAGACATGGTAAGCGTTAATGGAAAATAATCTGATCTTTAATAACCGACTGCGGATGTGGCGTGCTGAAAAACGAATCACCCAGGAAGCGTTGGCTGAAATGGTTGGGGTTTCCCGTCAAACGATTAGTTCCATCGAAAATTTGCAGTTTTGTCCCAGTGCGAAGCTGGCGCTGTTGATTTGCGTGGCACTTGATAAAAAATTCGAGGATGTCTTTTATTTTGAATGATCAATACTATGGTGACATACTAAGTGAATTAATTTTTATGCTAAGAATTAATTTGATTGAAAAAAAGTGAAACCGACAAAGGATTCACTTTCTGAGCTTTGTATTGCTTTGGAAACTCGTTCTATCATCTACAAATCTTGTATCTCCTGATATCCAATTTCACCAAACATTTTCACAGCATCTTTTCGGCAGCTATTTTCATGAATTTTTTATTGGCATACATTTTTTCGTCAGCTTTTTTTAGCATTTTCTGAAGGGATAATCCCCCAAATTCATAACCCACTGCGTAATTGATTTCAGGTTGTTCAAACCGACGGTTGCGTTCATCGGTTTGTAATCGGATCTCAAGAAGCAACTGTTTAATTTTTCCTTCGTCATAACCGTGGATAAACATAATAAATTCATCACCTCCATAGCGACCCACAAAAACCCGTTCGTTGCTAACTTTATTTAAGATATCCGCAAATGCCTTGATTAATCGGTCCCCTTCATAATGGCCAAGTTGGTCATTCACCAGTTTTAAATTATTTAGATCAAACATAATGGCGCAATGGCAAGATTCATTAAATCCATGGGAATCCATGTTTTTTCTTCACAACTTCGGCGACCTGGCAGTCCGGTCATTTTATCAATATAGGCAAAAGTTTTCAGCTCCTTGTTTTTTCGGGTTAGGTGTATTTCCGCAAAGGTCTGCTGAAGAGAAATGAGAATTAGGAATATTAGAAGAACACCCAAGACTGTTTCATAGACATTCAGCTTGGCTGCATTTTTATCTGAATAAAGTTCGGCGGTACCAACCACATCGTTGGCCATTTTAAAATAGACTTCGCTGGTTTCCAGCACTGTCTCTTTACTGCCGGGATCTAACCGACAGGAAATAATTTTGGATTTTAATTTCCCCCAGGTTTCGTTTAAGACTGCGAGTTGATTAAGATAGTCAGGATTATTCAGTTTAGCAAGTTCATAGCGACCGCCGCCATTCTGGAGATTTGATAAAATCTCATCCAGATATGCTACTAAATCATCCTTTGGATACCCTGCAAGTTCGAGTTTAACCAGTCGTTGGGTTCCACCTCGGATAATACCGGTATAATTAATCACCCGTCCGGTACCCTGTATGATATTTACAAGAGCAAAGATATTAAGCATTAACAAACCCAATAGCACAAAGCAGATTAATTGTACCAACTTATATAATAGCTTTCTGTTGTTTTTCATATGCCCCCTATGTTGTGAATTGCTTTTTATTTAACAGTTGTTTATTTTTCTTCATTATAGCTTAAATTTTGTTTTCACACAAACCTTTTTCCTTTTCCATTTTTGTTTAAAAATCAGGGATTTCAATCATGAAAATGGTTTCCAGAGATAATAGCTAAAAGACTGGCGTCTCCTGATTTAAAATGGTAAAATGATCTGCAGAATTATTTATATTCGTTAATTCCTTCGAGGAGAGATAGATGAGACAATTGATCAAGCGGTTTTACATCATTGGGATTGTGGTTGCCATCACCATAGCCCTGGGGATGTTTATTGAGTTCAAATATTTTGAAAAAACAATCAATCAGGAGACCCAGGCAAATACAGTACTGGAACGAGATCTGGTGGCCAGTGACATCAGTTCCAAATTGAGTAACAAAGGACAGATCATAAAGGATGCCGGGTTTTACATTGCCATTGAAACCAATGAAGATAATATCCTTGCCTATTTAAAAATGCTGGCGGCTAACAATCCTGGTTTCAGCTCCTTTTATTTTGGCACCCCTGACAACCTAATGATCAACAGCAGTGGCTTTGTGCCTCCTGAAACCTTTGACCTGAGAACCCGTCCCTGGTACGTCAAGGCGGTGGGCGCCGATGGGCTTGTCGTTACCGAACCTTTTATGAATGCCTCAAAAAATCAGCGCATTGTCACCCTGGCCAGTCCCGTGTACAATGAAAATCATGAGTTTTTGGGGGTGGTTGCCGGAGATATTGCCATCCAGGGCATTGTTGATCTGGTCATGAATCAACAAAGTTCCGACACCAAGTATTCATTTTTAATTGATGGCAAAGGCAATATTTTAGCCGATCCCCATTATCATTATGATTTATATTCAGAGCTTATTAATATTAAGGATGTTTCTGAAAATCTTTCCGCATCCATGGTCCAAAATAAAACCGGCAGCACCGCCATTGTCCTTGATGGTGCCAATGGCTATTTAGCCTATCAGCCCGTTGTGGGAACCGATTGGATGGTGGGAAGTTTTATTCAGAGTGATGAAATCATAAAATCCAACCAACAGGCGCTGCTGATTTTTTTGATGACCCTACTATCTTCGGGCTTTATTGTGATGATCCTGATGTTTCAGCAAAAAAAACATGTCATTGATCCGATTCTCGAACTGGACCAGGATATTCAGGGGATTTCCATTGAAGACGATATAACCTATCGACTGAAAGAAGAAAATGATGCCTTTGGTGTTATCAGAGGATCAGTTAATCTTGTCCTTGAAAAAACCCAGGATTATTTTAATGAACTCAATGCCAGTAAACAAGCTTTACATATCAGCGAGGAAAGGAATCGGGCCATTGTCAATGCATTGCCTGATATTGTATTTATACTCAGTGCTGATGGACGTTTCCTGGATTTTCATGTTACGGATGAATCGTTGCTGTTAATAAAAAAAGAAGATTTTATGGGCAAACCAATTGAAGCTATGTTCTCGGCGGAGATTGCTACTAAAGTGAATAACGGCATTTCCCAAGCCATAAAAACAGGGCTTCTTCAAATGTTTGAGTATGATTTATATCTTCAGGATAGCAAGCATTATTATGAAGCTCGCATGGTTAAAAGCAATGACAATGAAGTGGTCGCCATTATCCGTGATATTACCGAAGCAAAAAATAATCGGATTTATATTGAATATCTCAGTTACCATGATCAGTTAACCGGTCTCTATAACCGACATTTTTATGAAGATAAAATAAAGCGGTTGGACACTGAAAAAAATCTTCCTATGACCATTGCCCTTTTGGATGTGAATGGACTAAAGCTCACCAATGATGCCTTTGGCCATTTAGCCGGGGATAAACTTTTGAAAAATGTGGCAGATCTTCTGAAAAGAAATTGTCGTTCATCAGATGTGATTGCCAGAATCGGCGGGGATGAATTTATTATTCTCTTTCCGAAAACAACGTCGATTGAGGTTTCAACAATAGTCAAAAGTATTTACGAGGAAGCCGCTGAAATGAATCTGGGTAATATCGTACTTTCAGTATCCATTGGCTGGGATACAAAGACTTTTATTGAACAGTCCATGAATGAGCTTTTTGTTAAAGCTGAAGATCATATGTATCGAAAAAAGCTGATTGAAAGCCAAAGCATGCGAAATAAAACCCTTCAAACCATTATTAAATCGCTCAATGAAAAAAACGAACGGGAGAAAAGACATTCGGATCAGGTGAGTATCATCAGTAAAAAAATTGGAGAAGCCATGAATCTGGACTACGAAATGGTTAAAGATCTGGAAATCGCCGGCTTATTCCATGACATTGGAAAAATTGCTGTAAATGAGGACATTTTAAACAAACCCGGCGATTTGATTGCCGCTGAGTATGAGGAAATCAAAAAACATCCGGAAATTGGGTATCAAATTCTAAAATCGGTGGATGCCTATTCTTCCCTGGCCGAGTATGTCCTGTCTCATCACGAAAGAATAGATGGCACAGGTTATCCCCTGGGACTGTCTGGGAATAAAATATCATTAATCGCCAGAATCATTGGAGTTGCTGATGCTTTTGAGGCTATGTCATCTGATAGAAGCTATCGAAAAGCCCTGAACCGTGATGAAATCATCAAGGAGCTTCGGGAACATTCAGGAACTCAATTTGATCCTGAAATTGTTAAAGTATTGATTGACCTGGTTTTGAATGATCCAAATACAATGAATTCGATGTGATGTCAAATTCACAATTGTCTCTAAAATCCTAATAATAAGTTATTCTATTGTAAGGAATCACTTATAAAAACTACTGGTGAACTATGGCTGCAACAAATTATAAGGTAAAAAAAGGACTGCAAAGTCCTTTTTTTGTATATTTTTTAATATCCGGAAGTATAAAGAGCCGTTGCAAAAGCCTGAGATTACGTCTATAATTGAGTTAGATTATATATCCATTGAACTAAATGAGTCTTAGGATTGGAGCTTTGAATGGCGTTTAAAGATTTATCGGATTTTATTCATGAATTAGAAAAAAATCATTTATTAAAAAGAATAACAACTGAAGTAGATGCTGAACTTGAAATTACGGAAATAACAGATAGAGTAAGCAAGAATTATGGTCCGGCTTTACTTTTTGAAAAGGTAAAAGGATCAGAATTTCCGGTGCTTATCAATGCCATGGGAACCTATGAACGTATGAGTATGGCCCTAGGTGTTGAAAAACTTGATGACATTGGAAACAGCATTGAAGAGTTTATTGATATGACAAATTATCTGGGACTGATGAAGACCGTTAAATCTCTGCCAAGATTAACGCGGATGGCATGTATAATACCAATTAAGCTTCCTATAAAAGGAGCATGCCAACAGGTGATCAATCATGAACCGGATTTGTCAAAATTACCGGTTTTAAAATGTTGGCCGGATGATGCAGGGAAGTTCTTTACTTTGCCCATAGTGATCACAAAAGATCCCAAAAGCGGCATTCAAAATATGGGCATGTATCGTATGCAGGTATATGATAAAAACAGCACCGGCATGCATTGGCATTGGCACAAAGATGGCAGAGAAATTTATGATGACTATAAAGCACTTGGCGGAGTAATGCCAGTTTCCGTTGCTTTGGGTTGTGATCCGGCGATTACCTACGCAGCAACGGCGCCACTTCCTAAAATGATTGATGAGATGATGTTTGCAGGGTTTTTACGGAAAATGCCAGTTAAAATGGTTAAGTCCATAACCAATGATATCTATGTACCTGCGGATGCTGAATTTATTTTAGAGGGTTATGTGGATGTATATGAAGACCTTCGTCTTGAAGGTCCCTTTGGCGACCACACCGGTTATTATTCCCTTGCGGATTATTATCCTGTTTTTCATGTAACCTGTATCACACATAAGAAACATCCCATTTTTCCAGCAACAGTGGTTGGAAAACCACCGATGGAAGACTGTTATATGGGTAAGGCAACCGAACGTATTTTTCTGCCGTTAATAAAAATGCAGTTACCGGAAATAGTGGAAATAAATTTCCCCTTAGAAGGTGTTTTTCATAACTGTGTCATTGTTTCAATTAAAAAAAGGTATCCGGGACATGGCAAGAAGATCATGAACAGCTTATGGGGCATGGGGCAAATGATGTATACCAAAATGATTATTGTGGTGGATGAAGAAATTAAACCCAGAGACCTAAGCACCGTAGCCTGGAAAGTATTTAATAACATTGATGCAAAAAGAGATGTGGTAATATCCGAAGGCCCTCTTGATGCATTGGACCATGCGTCGAATCTTCCCCACTATGGACATAGAATGGGTATTGATGCAACCCGAAAATGGAAAAGCGAAGGACATACCAGGGATTGGCCTGATGATATTGAAATGACTCAGGAGATTAAAGACCGTGTGTCTAAAAGGTGGTCCGAATATGGTCTTGACTAACATCTTTTCTAAGGTCCTTCATAAAATTAAGGACTACGGGAATCTCGTTATGTTTTCACATACTATTTTTTCCCTTTCCTTTGCCCTCATATCCATGTTAATTGCAGGTAACGGGCACATAGCGCCTGAAACAGTCTTTTGGATTTTAGTTGCTTTTATGGGAGCAAGAACAGGAGCCAATGCAATCAATCGCGTCATCGATGCAGAGATTGACAAGAAAAACCCTCGAACGGCTACACGGCAAATCCCCCAGGGTTTAGTTAAAAAAAGCGAAGCGATTGTTTTGTCCATTGGTTGCTTTATACTCATGGTGGTAGCAGCGGCAATGCTTAACCCTTTATGTTTGATACTATCTCCGGTTGCATTGTTTTTTCTTGTTTTTTATTCATACACAAAACGATTCACCTTTCTTTGTCATTTGTTTTTAGGTGTCACAACGGCAATGGCTCCTGTTGGAGCATGGATCGCGGTTACGGGAACCATCTCCTGGATTCCCTTATTTATGGGAGCTGCGAATACACTTTGGGTAGCTGGATTTGATATCATCTATGGTTCTCAGGACTATGAATACGATGTTAATAATGGCCTCCATTCAATCCCCGTTACTTTTGGCGTAAAAAATGCGCTTCGTATTGCAGCAATGTTTCACCTGGGAGCAATGATATCCCTTGTTTTTGTGGGGCTGTTAACACCAACCCTGGGGTGGATCTATTATACTGGGTTAGGAATCATAGCTATTCTTTTTATTATTGAACACCGAATGGTCAAACCTGAAAAGCTAACCCATGTAAACATCGCTTCCTACAGTATAAACCAGCTCATCAGTGTGACTTTTTTGATTTTTGGTGTGATTGATGCTCTAATATAATAAAAGTGTTATTTAATAATAAGACCTGTGTACAAGACCTTAATTATTTCTTCATTTATGTTTTTTGAAAGGAAGTTTCCCATGAAAAGAATCATTATTGGCATAACAGGTGCCAGTGGCAGCATATATGCTAAACGAATCATTGAAGTATTATTGGAAAAAGGTTATGAACTGAACATTATTTGTACGACAACTGGTAAAAATGTAATGAAATTTGAAACCGGCATTGAATTGGATAAATGGGTTGAGAAAATGGAAAAAAAATATGCCCATATTAAACTGGAAGATATAGACAATATGTTTTCAGGAGTAGCTAGTGGATCTTATTCCTATGATGCCGTTATAATTTTGCCCTGTTCCATGGGGACTTTAGCCGAAATCAGCCAGGGGTATTCGAAAAACCTTTTAACACGGGTTGCGGATGTAGCGATTAAAGAGAATAGGGAATTGGTTATTGTGCCAAGAGAAACCCCGTTTAACGCCATACATCTTGAAAATATGTTAAAACTCTCACGCCTGGGTGTGCGAATAATACCGGCAATGCCAGGATTTTACCATATGCCAGAGACCATAGAATCACTGGTGGATTTTGTTGTCGGTAAAATCCTTGATAATCTCTTGATTGAGAACACACTTTTTGAAAAATGGAAGGATAATGCATGAAAAGAATAACGATTATAGGTTTAGTTTTGATATTCATGTTTTCAATAGTAGGATGTGGGAAAGAAACGGCTGCTCAAAAGCCACTGACCATCGGCCTGATGGCCTCGGTGGATGCAATTCCGATTATATTAGCTGAACAACAAGGTCTTTTTGAAAAAGAGAAGGTACAAGTCAAATATGAAATATTTAAAAGTGCAAAAGACAGAGATGCAGCCTATCAATCCGGAAATTTAGACGGCATTATCGGCGATCAAGTTGCTGTTTGCCTTTACCAGAATGCTGGTTTTGATCTTAAAATTGCAAGTTCCACAACCTGCGATCATCTGCTTATTGCAGGAAAAGATTCGGGAGTTAAATCAATGAAGGACATCGGTGGCAAAACAGTGGCCATATCTGAAAATACGGTTATAGAATATACTCTTGATAAAATGCTTGAAGCACAGAACATGGATCCGAAAAGCATTGTCAAAACAGCCATTCCCGCCATTCCTGCCCGGGTTGAAATGTTGACAAATAATAAGGTTGATCTGGCGCTTTTACCTGAACCTTTTGCTTCCCTGGCAATAAAAGACGGTGGTGTGGTCCTTGGTAAAGCCAGTGAAATGGGACTTTACCCCTCGGTCATTGCCTTCTCCCAGGAAGCCATCACTAATAAAAAAGAAGAAATCAATCTTTTTTTCAAGGCCTATAATGCCGCCATTGATTTTACAAACACGAATCCGATAGCGACTTATGAAGATATCATTATCGATGATATTGGATTTTCCAAAGAGATGAAAGGTCAAATAGTTTTACCTGCTTTTGAAAAAAGCGGACTCCCTCCAGAAGGAGAACTGCAAAACGCCATTGACTGGGTAAACGCAAATCAGTTAGGTGATAAAAAGCTGACACCGAAAGATCTCGTTATGCAACAATAGAAGAGGGTGAATTATGTTAGTCATAAAACAACTTGCGGTTACCTACAAAAAAGAAGATGAAAACATACATGCACTGGGCCCCATCGATTTGACGATTCATCAAGGTGAAATCTACGCTATCATAGGGCCATCCGGTTGCGGAAAATCCACGTTGCTGAGTGTTCTTAGCGGTGTCATTCAAAATTACGAAGGGAAGGTCTTGTTAAACGATGTTCCCTTAAATCCCAAGGAACAGACGATTGGATATATTCCCCAGCACTTTGGACTTCTCCCGTGGAAAAGCGTGGAACAAAACTATCTATTATCTCTTAAAATAAAAGGCATAAAAATCGATACCCAAACACAGGTACAAATCGATTATATACTGGAACACCTGAATATATCGGACCTTAAGCATCGATTTCCAAAGGACCTGAGTGGCGGACAAAAGCAAAGAGTTGCAATTGCACGGGCATTTATTATGAATCCCCAACTCTTACTGATGGATGAACCTTTTTCATCCTTGGATTCACTTACCCGGGAAGAAGCCCAGGAATTATTCATACAATTATGGAACAAAAAAAAACTGACCACTCTATTTGTCACCCACAGCATTGAAGAGGCCATTTATATGGGCAAAAAGCTTATTATTATGTCCGACTGTCCCGGAACAATTGTGGAAATTATAGATAACCCTCTTTTTAATACTGAGAATATACGTGAAAATAGCGTATACCTGAAATTGTCCTCTTATATCAGGGACATTATCAAAAAAGGATGGACTTTATGAAATCAAAAAAAAGATTGGTCATGTTTCTCCAGGGATTCGGATTAATCAACTTGATCTGGTATCTGGTGGCAGTTCTCTGGAATAAATCCGTGTTGCCGACACCTCTTCAAGTCTACGCACATATGGGTGATATACTCAATCAGGAAATAGGAATGCATATACTAGCCAGCCTTTATCGGGTAACAAGCGGCCTCATTATTTCACTGATTATTGGTATTGCCATTGGACTGTTAATGGCTAATTCCAAAAAGTGGACCAAGGTCCTTGGACCCATTGTCTATTTAACCTACCCCACCCCAAAAACAGTTTTTTTGCCAATTCTTATGCTGATATTCGGCCTGGGCAATGGTTCCAAAATCATACTGATTGTGCTTATTTTAGTTTTCCAGGTCATTGTCGTCACCCGGGATTCTGTGCAAAACATTTCTCATGAAACCTATGACATGATTACAAGTTTAGGTGGTTCAAAAACCCAAAGGTTTCTAAATGTGACACTGCCAGCTATTTTGCCTGAACTTCTGACCAATTTAAGGGTATCCGTTGGAACGGCATTGTCGATTCTGTTTTTTACCGAGGCTTATGGAACCCAATATGGTATGGGTTTTTATATTTTAGACGCATGGAGCAGAATGGATTACATGAACATGTACCTGGGCATTATTATTATTAGTTTAGTAGGGTTTGTCTTGTTCATAATTATTGATATTATTGAAGAACATGTGTGCAAATGGAAACAAACATCAGCACAGGAGGGATAAAAGGTCTTTCGCATTGCTAGCAGTTCAACTCGAATTTCCAGCTCACACTTCTGTAAATCTGCCTTTGTATGGCCCTTCATTTCGTCAGATCAGAAGTTTGCCGCCGGCTTCCTTTAGATTCCCTGTCGCCAGGGACATCCTTGCCTTAAGTTATGCGCTTGGTACTACTAACCTGGGCTTGGGACTTTTACCCGTTAGATTTGAGCGCACTGAATTAAAAAAAGGACTGCAATAGTCCTTTTTTTATTTATATAGAATCTTTAATGGTTGCAGGCAACATTTTTACCTCTCGAATCAAGAGTAGACTGAAAAGGATTTCAAACAACACCATGGTTCCCGCCACAACGTAGGGCTGAAAAGTTATCCCAAGGATTAAGGCCGTAATGGGAATAATCACTGCTAATATTTTGTAACTTTTTGATTTGTATAACCAACTGTAAGGCAATAAATGTGCTCCGAAAATCATGGCCAGTACCATCACTAATTTTTCGGGTACTGTGGGATAAATCCACATGGCAATCAGTAAATATAATAGCTGATTCAAGGAAAACAACAATCCTAAATTGGTTAAAGGATTTGCTTTATTGGTGAAGTCGACCTTTATTAGCCTTGAAATCATATAAGCCAATGGCATAAGTGGGGCTGTGATGCAGAATGTCAGCAGATTTTTAGTCAATATGGGTAGAGAGGTTAGGGAAACACCAAAAATAGCCCCCCAAATAATAATAGAAGCCAAAATAAAAGGCAACCCTTTTTTTTGTTTTCTGGCAGTGTCTAATCGCATTTCTTCTAAATTCATATTTGAATCTCCTTATGTTGATTTGTTTTTTAATGGTCTTCCCTGATTTTATCTGCGTTGATAAAAGTTCTCTCAATGTTTGAAATTTCTCATGTTTTATGTTGACTAATAATATTTATTTTAAAAAGTCTGATTTTTTATTAGGGCCTCTCCCATAGTGGCAGTTCAACCCGAATTTCAAGTTTGTTTTCCTGTAAATCCGCTTTTGTATGGCCGTTCATCTTTTCGGCAAGAGATTTAACAATGGAAAGTCCAAGGCCGGTGGTTTTGCCCCGGGCTTTATCGGCAGTATAAAATCGGTTAAAGAGTTGCTTTACATCGATTTCCTGTGGATTTGCTACCGGGTTTTTAAATGAGATTACCGCAATTTCTTCTGCTGAAATCCCTACCCTAACATCCCCTACCGAATGAGCAGTACAGTTCCTTATGAGATTTTGTACAATTCGGGTGGTCATTTCTTTATCACCAAAAGCGAAAACAGGTGGCCCTTCTTTAAAGCATATCGACAGATTGTTTTCTTCAAAAACCGCAACAGACTCTGCAAGGCACTCGGCAACAAGGTTCGTTAGATTAAAACCTTCGATTGTAGGTTCAGACTCTGCATTTAACAAATAGGAATATTCAAAGAAGTGTTGAATCAGGGTGCCCAGTTCATCGGCGTGTTTTTGCGCAATATGAAGTTTTAGCCGTTGATCCTCGTTTAATTCCCCTTTTTCCATGAGCTGCTGATACCCCTTAATGGCAGTGAGAGGGGTTCGCAGATCATGGGAGATATTGGCAATCATTTCCTTAAACTGTTTTTCTTCACGAATGCCATTAAGCCGAAGGATTTCTTCGGCTTTCAGACTTTTATTCATATTGGCGGCAAGACGGTTGAGTTCCGGATTAATGAGTTCCAGGGACAGTGGCTGCCTGGTTTTCTCTCTCAAACGCTTATCCAGCTGGCGGTTCATGCTGTGAAGCTGATATTGGAGAATTCCAATATAAACGGCAAGGAGGCCCACTAAAAAAATCAAAAGACTCAATGCAATCGTCAATCCTTTCACCAACCTTTCTGTTAATAATGTTTGAAAACATTTAAAATTTGAACATTCATTTCAGAAATATTATATTCCTAAGTTGTGCTTCAAGGCCAACATCTCTGGCTTATAGGAGATTCCAGCACGCAACACCATCAAACATTGGCTGTTAAATCAAGCTTCGCCTCTATTTGATTTCTGCTTTTCTAAAGGCGGCATAGGTAATAGCAAGCATAACCATGATGAATATGAGACTGACTAAAATTGCCTTGAAAATGTCTGCTGCTTGTGCATTCAGACCCAAAAACGAATAACCGCCTCCAAAGGGTGTTAAAGAAAAAATTCGATTAAACCCTGGGGAACTGGCTGCCAATACTGACAACTGGCCTCCAAGAAGTGAAATCACATAATAAATAGGTACCACCAAAACCGGTTTCTTGAGAATAAAAGCAAGTGGCACACAAACGCTCAGTTGGGATGCGTATACAATGATCAATATTAAGGTGATCAACAGGAATTTCAAAAGATTAGATGCCTGAAAAGCAGCTGTGCTAGCTTGGGTCAGGTTATTCAGAAATCCCACGGAGACAGCCCCCATATTAAACCCAAAACCTGTACTTAAAGCGATTCCAGTGATAATGGCATAGGGAAGTAAAATAAATCCGATACCGCAGAAAAATACAATGGCTTTACTGACGATAACCGTTCCTCGGCTGCTGCCGGATGATATAGCATCATGGATTGTTTTATTATCGAAATCACCGCAGATGAAAACCCCTGCCAGCACAGCACCGAGAATGCTGACCATGTTCACATCCGAGAACATAAAACCAATGCCAATCATTACGGCATCTATCTGCCCCTGTTCCAGTAGATAGGCAAGAACCGTCATGGTCAGGGCACTGATGGTGGTAATAGAAAACAATATTTTAATGGCCATTGATTTGCGCAGTTTAAATAAATCAGCCTGGATTAAATTAAACATGACTTTCACCCCCTACCAGAGAGATAAAGTAGTTCTCAAGGGTGTCCCCTTCAATTGAAAAATTCGTTACCATAATCCCGCTTTCAAAAATCAGTTGTGCCACCAGGGCTTTATCATCAAGATAATCGTAAAGCTTTATGGATTGATCCGGCATCACCTTATAATTGGTGGTATTCAGAGCCATTTCTAAAATACTGGTGAGCTTTTCCGGCTGGTCGCAGCTAATCAAAATATGGTGTCGGCAGTTTTCTTCAAGCTGTTCAAGGGTCAATGATTGTTTGATCTCCCCTTTATGGATGATGATATAATCGGTTGCGGTTTGATAAAGCTCCGGTAAATTATGACTTGAAATTAAAATGGTCATTTGTCGTTCTTCACATAACTTTTTTAGCAGATTACGAATTTCAACAACGCCGATGGGATCGAGGCCGTTAATGGGTTCATCCAGAATCAGAAGTTCCGGGTTGCCCAGAAGAGCGATGGCAATGCCTAGGCGCTGTTTCATTCCCAGAGAAAAGTTTTTCGCCTTCTTTTTTCCGGTTTCCCCCAGTCCGACCAGGGTCAGGAGTTCAACCTCAACTTCTTTATTGGGAATGCCTCGCATTATTCGGTGTAGTTTAAGATTATCGCTGGCAGACATGTTAGGGGTTAAACCGGGATATTCAATCATTGATCCCAGTCGTTTTCGTTCGGTTTGCAATGCTTTTTCACCACAATGACCGAAAAGCTCAATGCTCCCGCTTTTGGGAAAACTCAGTCCGGCAACCAACCGCATGAGCGTTGTTTTTCCGGCGCCGTTTTGCCCGATGAGTCCATATATTTTTCCGGATTCCAGGGAAATCGACACATTATGGAGTGCATCCGTGCCTTTATAGGTTTTTGTGAGATTGTTTGTTTTTAGAATCGAATCATTCATTTAATTCACTAATCCTTTCTTGACTTTAGTGGTAACAGCGAAATCCTACAAATACTAAACCTTTAGTCCTTGCAGTCGGTTTATATAAACTATTTTGTAACGTCTTAGGCGGACATCTCGAAGAGTGTCCGACGTAGTGTGGAAAAATTGTTTCATATAAACCGATAGCAAGGATTGAATTACTTTCGCAATTACCTATGTTCTTAGTTTAGGATCAAAAGGTTTAGAAAAGGTTAAGGGGAACAAAATAAAAGTCAAGAAATAGATAATTCAGTGGTATCCCCACGATAGCTTGCTGTGAATGGTCTAGAAAAATAATCAAGGCTTATATAACCGATAGCCCAATCCCCAAACGGTTTCGATATAGTCTTCGTGGGGATTTGCTTTTTTGAGTTTACTGCGTAGATTACTCACATGGGTTTTCACTGCATTATCATCCCCTAAATAATCTTCCTCCCAGACGGTTTCATAGAGATTCGCCTTGGTGAAAACCTTGCCCGGGTGTTCTAATAACAGCTCCAGAATCGCATATTCTTTGGCGGTTAACTCGACTTCAGCCGCACTGACCGCAACCCGCTTGGTGCTGTCATCCAAAGCTAGATCCTTATATGTGAAAACCTTGGTTTCCAGACTCTGCCTATGAGTGCGCCGCAGATTTGATCCCACCCGGGCCACCACTTCTCCCAGGTCAAAGGGTTTGGTAATATAATCATCAGCGCCGATTTTCAAAAGGTCGATTTTTGTGCCCACCAGTTCCTTTGCGGAAATAATGATCACCGGCACATCCGAAAATAGCCGGACTTCTTTGAGAATTTCATCCCCGCTTTTATAGGGAAGCATTAAATCCAGCAAAATCAGGTCATAGGAATGATTTTTGATTTCCCGGATGCCATCTGTCCCTGTGTATATTGATTTTGTCGCATAGCCTGCATCGGTTAATGCTTCTGCCAGCATATGGTTCACATCCTTGTTATCCTCAATAATTAAAATCGTATCCATAGATTATCTTTGATACCGCCCTTCACTATTGTTGTTTTTGAATCGATGATAAAATTATACACTAAATGAAGGGCTTTGTCTCCAACCGAAGGGTTGTTTGCAAATAAAATGAAAACGACCTTGACTCTCCCCAAAAGGGAGAATTTATCCTTAAGTGGGATACCACTGACTATTGCCGAATATGGTTTAATAAATATCTTTATTGTTATGTATTCAATCTACAACGTTCCCTTAACCACCGCTTGCTTTCATTTTCTTAAGCTTTGCTGAGTTTCAAGTTTCTTTAAAGGTTGGCGCGTTATTATTAATCATGAGATTAACATCTCTTCTTTTTCTTTTCATTCCTAATATAAAAAAAGCAACGCGCCCATCCGGGGTTCGTTGCTTTTTTTATGGTGCTAATATACTTCTATTTTTTCATTTTTTCTTTTATGTCGTTAATGGCTTTTTCGGCAGCTTCTTTCGTCATACCGTATTTTTCCTGAAGCTTGCCCATCAGAATTTTTGCATCGCCTTTCACCACATCAAGATCTTCGTTTGTTAGTTTTCCCCATTGTTTCTGAACCTCACCCTTAGCCTGTTCCCATTTTCCTTCGAATATGTCTTTATTCATTTCGTTTCCTCCTTTTTATTTAATCTTTAGTTTATTATACACCCTCATCCTTTAAAGTTAAGTATTTTAGTTGAACGAAGACTTAACTTTAACTTAGTAATACCAAAGCTTGTTATAAGAAAGCCATGATAGAAAGAGCAAACACATTCCTGATCCTGGGTGGAACCTTTACACTCTGTTTAATAATGCATTGGGCGCACGTCGATACCACACTGTAAATCCAACTGCAGCGACGCCATAAAAAACCGCAATCCAGACGATTAAATTTAAAATATTCCCCACAAATAAAGAGGCCGTAAAGTTAAAAAGAAAATGTATCCACATAGGAACCACCAAGTTTCGGTTGTAGTCGTAGCAGATTCCCATCATGACTGCCATGGAAATAACTGCAATCAGAAAGGCAATAATATATACCAGCAAATCCATTCCTGTATAAGCTGATGCAAAAAACCATAGGGGTGCATGCCAAAATCCCCATATGATTCCGACCACGATGGAACCCTTGATGACCCCTGACTTTTTAACAAAAATCGGCTGTAAAAACCCTCGCCATCCGGATTCTTCACCGGTGGCGCCAGTGATCAGGCTATTGAACAATCCGTATCCAATGGTCGCTAATGAAAGATTAATGACAGTCCACATTGAAACGCCATTTTGACAGGATATGCACCATACCCCTATCCCAAAAATCAAAATCTGGATAAGGGTAATCATTCCAATTAACTTCAGATTCACCCGCTCTTTGAATAATTTTTTAAAAAAGTCGATTCTACTTGTATCCGGGACCAGTCTTTTAAACAGCACCAATAGAACCATGGTTGGCCCCCATGAGCAGACTACTACGGCAATCTGTGAAACATTTTTATTTCCTGTTACCATCATTACCACTCCGGTAAGAATCATCAACAGGTAAAAAAGGACATATGTCCCGATAACGTATAAAACATAATTTTTCTTCAACATCGTTTTTTCACCTCTAAAGAAAGAATAAACGATGGTACCATACCAATGTCAATCGGATTTTATTATTTTTTTTTGAATGGACTGAATATTTCAAGATATGAAGTCAAATTTCCATTGGGATAGGTGATAAAAAGGACTCGGATAAAAGCGATCCCTTCACTTACATAATTATTATCAATTATCCATTGTGTGCATTTTTTAAATACGACCGGCATAATATCAACTTCGCTCATCACTTCTTCAACAATTATATATAAGCACTGATCGAATTTTAGTATTTCACCCTGATCATCACTCTCTTCTTTTTCCAATTCTCTGACAATCAGCATTCTATTTGTTTTAATCTCAAATTCGGAGAAAGTGACCTGCCTGAGCATGCTTTTTAAAATTGGCGCATCCACTTCTTTCTTATTATGGATGTTTGAATATTCTGAAAAAGCTTTTGTATCCGATATTTCACCTAAGACTTTCAATATTGGCATGGGACGAATAGAGACCTTGTTCAGATGATCATTTAAATTTTGGCAACCATCGTAAACAATATTTATGTGATCTAAAATTTGCTGCTGTTTTGCTATTTCTGTAAGCACCGCTTCCCGCTTTAAAGAGATTATTTTATCAATACTGTGAACATCGCTGTGATCCCGAATCGATTTAATGTCTTTCATCCCCAGATCCATGGAGCGAAATAACTCAATGGACAGGATTTCAACAATGTTCTCTTCAGAATACTGTCGATACTGGTTATCTTCATTTATATTCGGCTTTAAGATCCCTTTTTCTTCATAATATCTGAGTCTATCTCTGGATATGCCGGTTATGTTTGCTGCCTGACCGATTGTATACATAATGCTCCCTTTGCTTAGTTAAATCTTATTTGTCAATTTCCACTAAAATCCGGATTTTTGTTTATTATTTTATCACAGGCCTGGTTTAAATAACAGCTGTCACCGCCAGTGTTAAAAAGATCCTTTTTATAGACTTTCAAAACCTTCAGAGCTTTTAGGATGATCCATTTGGAAGACTGGCCTTTTTTATAATGGGAACGATCATCTTCCCGTTTGTGGTATGCAAATTAAGTTCTTTCAAAAAAAAACCAATCCCGGCCAAGGGGATCCAGGCCGGGATTGGTTTTTTGCTATGATTTTTATTGGAGGGTAAATTGGTTAGATGTTAAATCAATGTCATTGTCGATACTTTTAGAACATTTCTTTGCTTAATCGGTTGATGACTTCTGTGGTTGTGTCATAAACACCTGGGAATGAACTGAAATTCAAGCCCTGGGTTAAGTTAGGAATAAAGTATAATTTGCCACATTCTTTACAGGCTTTTTCTGTATATTCTGCAATTATTTCAGGAGTCCAGCCTGGAAAATCAACAACTCCGGTATCAATATCGCCCATGAAGGTGATTTGTTTACCGTATTTTTCGATGAGTTCAGGAACATTATTGGTTGTCATGACGCCCTGCCAGATATCGATTCCCATTTCAATCATAAAAGGAACCAGGTTGGCCCCATAGGAATCACTATGGTGAACAATGAGTTCAACGCCATTGTCTTTGTAAAAGCCGTAGATTTTCTTGTAAGCAGGTAAGAAGAATTCTTCAAACATTGCCGGAGCTACGAATGAGGAACGTTGGCTGCCCCAGTCATCATGATGGAAAATACAATCAGGATGAAGGCGAGCAATCATTTCTTTGGCATAGGCCAATTCATAGTCAACCAGGTAGTCAATGAGGTCATGCATGTCTTCAGGTTCTTCATAAAGAGCCATCAATGCATCTTCCATACCCATCAAATGATGGGTCATTTCAAAGATACCGGGAGCAACAAATGCAGTTACATATTCTTCATTGCGATCAACCGCATTGGCATGAGCAACAGCTGGAGCCCAGGCTTCATCTTTAATTTCAACGGCGGGCGCGATAACTTGTTCCCGCCACTTGGTAATGTCTTTTAAAACTTTGTGATCAGCATCATGAACTGGGAAACCTCCCAATTGATCCGCTGGCCAACTAAAGGTAATACCCCAGCCATTTTTGATGGTCTGACCTGGACCGGCCATTGCGCCCATGGGGGATTCCATGACAAGATTCATAAATTCGTATTGATTCACAAACCGGTCAGGTTTGCCGCCCTTCATGGTTTCCATTAAGTTCTGTCTTTTTGTTAACATATTTGTTCCTCCTTAGATTTATATTTGATTTATTTTGTTACAAAATCCATCAACATTCAACCTTTATACGTTGCTGTTAGTTTATATAAACGGACAGCGGGATCGTCGAAGCTTGCTCGGTGTGATCTTGTTTAAGCGACTAATTCTTTTGCTTTAACAGCGGCGGTTCCGGCATCAGGAGCAAATCCATCGGCGCCGATTTCTGCTGCGTATTCCGGTGTCACAGGGGCTCCGCCAACAATGACTTTAACATCCAAGCCACTGGCTTTAATGGTGGCAACGGCTTCTCTCATGGCTGGCATGGTTGAGGTCAGAAGACCTGAACAGGCCACTAATTTTACATTTTTATTTTCTTTAACAGCTTCAACAAATTTTTCAGTTGGCACATCCACACCGAGATCAACCATGGTGAATCCCGCACTTTCAATCATCAGGGCAACCAGATTTTTACCGATATCATGTAAATCTCCGGCAACGGTACCGATGACACAGATGCCTAAACTTGAGGAACCATCGCCTGCCAATAACGGTTTAAGTACATCAACCCCTTTTGACATTGCTTTGGCGGCAATGAGCATTTCAGGAACGAAAATATCGCCTCTGGAGAATTTTTCACCAACCACACTCATGGAGTCAACCATGGCCTGTAAAATCGCTTCCGGGGTATTGCCTTCTTCGATGGCTTCCTGAACCAAACCTGGTACGAGTTTGGATTTTCCTATTTCTACCTTTGCTTTTACTTCTTCAATTTTTGACATTCTTTCTTCCTCCTGATTAATTAATTTAGTAAATCTTTATTACCGGGGATGTGTCGCGCTGTGAGTTTATATAAGACAATTTTTCCACTCTACGTCGGACACTCTTCGAGATGTCCGCCTAGGACGTTACAAAATTGTTTATATAAACTCACAGCCCGGAATACAAATTGTGATTCACGACGTTTAAATTTATTTAGATGTGCTTATGGTCGTTATTATTTCTTGAGTGTCCCAAAGATGCCTTCGCGGTAGGCGCCAATGTATTCCATGCAGTAGTCGTCTTCGCCTAGAAGTGCTTCCGTTGCAAAGATGATCCCCATTAAATCACGGTTTAAAGGATCAAGGATGGCACTGTCCATGCCGGCATTCATGGCCAGAACCACAAAGCCCATGTTCACCATTTTACGAACCGGCAGGTTAAATGAAATGTTACTGACTGCTCCGGTAACGTGAATGGTGGGATATTGTGCTTTGATTCCCCGGATGACTTCGGTGACCATGCTGATGCCGTCTTCTGAAGTACAAAGCATTTCAACCAATGGATCAATATGCATCCGTGAAGGATCAATGTTGTATTCTTTCACTTTTGCCATTAAATCTGCAAAGACATCCAAACGATCTCTGGCAGTTTTAGGAATGCCTTTGTCGCTGTTTAACAGGGCAACACATTCCCATTTGGTATCGGCGATGGCTCTAAATGCCAAATCAACTTTGTCTCCTTCTAAGGATACAGAATTGAACAATCCCGGTTTATTACAGTATTTCATGGATTCGATACAGGTTTGGATGTTGGGACTGTCCACGGCAATGGGAAGATCGGTTGCGGCCTGAACAATATCGATTAACCATTTCATGGTTTCCAGTTCAATGGCATCGTCCACTGAAGCACAGACATCAATAAAATCCACACCGGCGACCGTTTGTTTGATGGCCAGATCTCTTATAAAATCAGCATCCTTGTTTGCAATCGCCTTGGCTGTTGAAGGAATCGCACCATTAATTTTTTCTCCGATAATAATCATTTTTTTTACCTCCTCAGAAATTTTTTATATAATCAGTTTTAACTGCTTTGAAATCAGATTGTTGACAAATTCTTATTTGATTCCTTCAATGTATTTTCGTTATGTTATATCTTTATTTTGTACGTGTACAGTATAGCACCCATGTAAAGGTACGTCAATGATTTTATTAAATGCATTTAATATTATTTATTTTGTTTATATACTTGTATTATATCGATTTAAAAGCACATAAATTTACTTATTTATATGCATTTAAATAATTAATGGATCATCCATTCACAGATGTTTTTATTGATAATTTAATGATTCTGTGTTTAATAAAATGAATTTGATTATGAAAAGGAACGATGATGACCGACAATAAAAAAAACAAAATAGGGAGTTTATTTTACAGACGATGAGCTTTTAAGTCATTCAGTTAATCTAATGTACTATTGTTTGGGCTATGATCGGGACCCCCAGAGAACCATTGACATCATCCAAAAGGCAAAACAGCGTGTGAATGACTTACTCAGAGAATATCCCCATTTATTGGATATTCTCTCTTATCTTATTAAGTAAAATCACATAAAAAAAGCACCTCTAAGGGTGCAGATTATTAAAGCAAAGCAGTAAAATTTCGATGACAATTATTTTATCAGGTTGTGTGCCTCAGGCTGAACCAGTGTAGCTAGTCAGATCCTGCAGCACACAACAATAAATAATGACCTCGAAAGTTTGGTTTATTAAGCAGTTTGAGCACCCCTTCCAGGGTGCTCTTTTTCGCCTATTCTATTCCTAGAAAGGCTTTCCATTGGGGGATATCCCGGTGCCCCTGGGCATAACCAAGTTGATAGCTTTCTGACAGTTTATCAAAATTAATTTCCCGATTGGAAACCGGCATGGTTTCCGGATAAACAAGAAAGGCCTTGCCCTGACTTTCCAGGGCTTCCAGTTCATCCAGGGTTTCATTGTAAAGAATATGACGAGTAAGCATGGCTTCGGCCACCCGGGGATGCTTGCGATAATAAGTTTTGAAGACTCCTGAGAATTTTACAGGACTTTTTCGGTAGCCCTTTTCACGGGTTAGCACCACGAAGAACTTTTTAAAACCATCTTTTTTGGCAATGTCCAAGGCAATGCCTCCACCTAAACCGCCATCCACATAATAGCGTTTCTTATAATAGGTTGGGGGCATAAAAATGGGCATGGATGATGAAGCCCGGACAATTTTCATTAGGTCTTTCATTGTATGAATATCGTCCTGGGTGTAATAAATAACCTCTCCTTGTTCCCTTTCAAAAACCCCGATGCGCAGCTGGGCAGGATTATGCATAAAAGTCGTGAAGTCCAAAGGCAGCGAAGCTCCCGGGTCGGATGTTTCTTCGTAGATATACTGGGACCTAAAAAAACCTTCCCCTTTAAAAAAAGATTTCCATCCCCCGAATTCGGGATCCAAAACCAAATCGACAAAGGAACGCTTGGCTCGTATCGGGTCTCTGGATAAATAGTTGACACTGTGGCTGGAACCGGCGGAAACCCCTGCGACATAATCAAAATAGAGTTTATTTTCAAGCAGATTATTCACAAAACCGGCGGTGTAACTGGCCCGCATTCCCCCACCTTCAAAAATCAGGGCGGTATCTTTAATGTTGTTAATTATTTCCATGAGTTATGTCTCTCCTCTGTGTTGAGTTCTTTTTTATTTTATTTTTATCAGAACATAAAAATCGCCGCTGTAGGGCTGTTCCGAATTGGATTTATCAATTGTCAGATTCACTGCCACAAAAGAAATTGCTGCCTTGTCGTTTTCCCGGGTTACAGTGGCCTGATCCGGGGATATGGCGTCTTTGCTGATCTGGTAATTTCCTCCAGCTGAAGGTTCAAAGGAATCAAACACCTCTTTCATATTCACACTGATGAGTTCCTGACCGCTTTCATCTGAAAGTGTCAGTGTACCCGGATCGGTTGTGTTATCTTTTGAAAGCGTATATGTTTTTTCTGATTTTTCAAAACTACTGACTAGAGACTCTGATGTATTGCCCTTAAAATAAAAGTTTACCACAATAAAAGCATCATATCCTGAAATATTAATGGGAGCCTGTTGGTTCAGTGTCAGATAAATGGACTGTTGACCATAGGGAGATTCTGCATAACGATAAAATCCGAAGGTAGTATAAAAATCATCATAGGGATTAAAATCCTTTCCCAGAAAGGCAATATCTTTTGTATAATCCATCATTCCAAGGTAACTGACAGTATCGGAAATGATTTTCCTATCACCCTCGGAGATTGATGCATTGGGTATCACCGTATTATCCTGAAGCATATTGTTTTCAGCCAGAACGGTTTTGAGCATGGCCTCCTGATTAATCCGGCTTACAGTAAAGGCATCTACCGGTGGCACAATGGAAACCAGGGAAAAGCCAATGAGCAGTGCTGCCACAATGCCGTTTTTACGTACTGGCATAAAACTCAAAAGCACTCCGGTTATTGCTGCAAAGATCCCGAATAGAATCACGTAATAACGGCCATAGGTAATGCCGGTTTCCTGGGTTTTGAGAACCGAGGCCGCAATCTGAAACAGCACAATGGGAACAAGCACCTTGGGAAAAATTTTTCGGGAAAGAACAGCAAATTTATTTTCCAGGGTACTGGCCAGAATATAAACCAGAATAACGGCAATGGCAAATCCAACCAGCATGGGTTCAAGACGGTTATCGGTCCAGAATTCGGCGGTGATGTTGGTTCCAATGTAGATGATCAGAATGATTGTATAAACGGACAACAAGGGAATAATAATATAGGAAATGAGAATCTCCAGAAATTTTGGGCAGGCGCATGTTTTTCTAATCTTTTCCTGATGCTGTTCAAGCCACTCAGGTGAGCGGTTATTATCCGAAACTCCGGGATAAACCGGAATCAGTGACAGGAAATAAATAGGGGCAAAGATGATTCCGATGATATTCAAGGCATGCATGTATGATTTATCGGGCACCCGAAAAAGCAGCAGGTCAATTGCTCCGATAATCAGTGTGATCCCTGTGAAAAGCACTGCGGAAAACAGCAATGCATTGAAAAATGACTTAAAGGCGGCCATAAAACTTTCGTTGTAACTGACCTTGCTTTTAATAACCGGCACCCAGATGTAGGCAATGAACAGAGCGAACAATGCCACGGATGTTCTGATCCATGTTTCCAGGCTGGTATTTGTGTATTGTCTCACAATGAGGAAATAGCCCAGGGTTAGAATCAGGCCAATCCCCATCAGAGCAACACGGTGAATGTTTTTTTCAAAAAATCGTTCCCAGGCTGCCTGAAGTGTAAAACCAAGGCTGGCACCAACCATCAATGTCAGAATATATTTTGAATAGTCAACCTCCCAGTTTATGGCCAAAGCATTGACCACTGCAGCAGCCAGCAGAAAAATAACCGTTACGGGATAACGTGAGAGGGCCTCCACCAATCCGCTGAGTTTCTCTTGCAGCTTATCGACAATTTTCATTTTAAAGTCCTTCCCGCCAATGATTTCCAGGCTAAACAGCTTAAGGCCTGTGGATATTCAAGCCGGTAATTAACTACATTCTATCAGAGATCTGATCAAAAGTAATAATAACCTTCTATATTTATTATATGGTCCAAAGTTCTCCTTTATAAACATTGAATTAAACGGAATTTTATTATTTATTTAGCATTGTAAACGCGTAAATATTTATTGAGTTTATAACAAAATAATGTTACGCTATACCGAGTGGATTTCCACTAAATAAATAAGAAAGGATGTTATCAAAATATGTCAACACAAACAAATCAATCAAACATTGCCAATCCTGCCCCTCTTGGTCTTTTAAGTTTTGGAATGACAACCGTTTTACTGAATTTACACAATGCCGGTTTTATTCCTCTTTCAATTGTTCTTGTATCAATGGGCTTTGCACTTGGTGGTGCTGCTCAAATCATTGCAGGGATTATGGAATTTAAGAAAAACAATACCTTTGGTGCAACCGCTTTCATCGCCTATGGATTCTTTTGGTGGTCATTAGTCATCATCTGGATTAATCCATTTCCGGGAATACAAGCTGCCGATTCTGTGAGTATGGGATACTACCTGGGACTATGGTGTCTATTCAGTGGTTTTATGTTTATTGGAACCCTAAAACACCAACGTATCAGCCAAGTCGTATTCGGTTGTCTTACTATTTTATTCCTGCTGCTTGCCTTAGCAAACTTTACGGGCATCGAATCCATACATACCATTGCCGGATATGTTGGAATCTTCTGTGGTCTTTCTGCTATTTACAATGCCGTTGGACTGATTATCAATCATGAGTTCGATAAAAACATTATGCCATTATAAATCCGTATTATTATATCTTTTTTTAATCAGGACTGTAACAAAAACCTTTTGTTTTTGTTGCAGTTCTTTTTCATGAATGGCTCAGAGTTGAAAAACCTTAGTGGTTTAAGTGATCCCCTTTAGTTTGCTCCGTTGACTCTGATTTTAACAAATGATAGAATAATATCTATGTCACAGTTGAAAGGATTTTTCCCTTTATGACTAATTTACTAAACTATCCCATTTTTTTAGCTTTACTGGCAGGGCTATTCTCATGGCTTTTTACAGCCTTTGGCGCATCATTGGTTTTCTTTTTTAGAACCATTAACACAAAAGTTTTAAATGCAATGCTGGGTTTTGCTGCAGGAGTTATGATTGCTGCCAGCTTTTGGTCTCTTTTGGCTCCGGCGATTGTTATGGCTGAGGGCGGATCAATCCCACCGGCGGTTATCGTTTCTTTGGGCTTTCTCAGTGGTGCATTCTTTTTATGGTGCGTTGATCGGCTGTTACCCCATGTTCATTTGGAAACAAATCATCGTGAAGGCATTAAGACCTCATGGCAGCGAAGCATTTTATTGGTACTTGCCATTACCTTTCACAATGTCCCTGAAGGTCTGGCCATTGGGGTGGCATTTGGTGGGCTGGCTTATGGATCACCGGCCATGACTTTAGCCGGTGCCATATCCCTGACTCTGGGAATAGGGCTTCAGAACTTTCCTGAAGGCGCAGCGGTTTCCATTCCCTTAAGACGGGAAAATATGAGTCGGCGAAAAGCATTTCTTATTGGTCAATTTTCCGGAATGGTTGAACCCATTGCCGCTGTGGTCGGAGCCGCCGCGGTTGTATTTATTGCGCCCACCCTGCCTTTTGCCCTTGCCTTTGCAGCCGGTGCCATGATCTACGTTGTTGCGGAAGAATTGATTCCCGAAGCATGTTTGGTGGATGAAGGAGATGTTGCAACCATCGGGGTTATTCTGGGCTTTACGCTAATGATGTTTCTAGACGTGAGTTTGGCATAAACCGAAAAAGATAATCTTCTATTATGAATGATCAAATGAATCCCATTCATAATGGTTAGACAAATAAAAAAGCCAACGAACCATCGTTGGCTGAGTGTTTCAACAAGCAATGATAAAATATTCAAGAATGAATATTTTATCATTGCTAGGAATTCTTCAAGATTATGCTTGAGATAATATGCGCCGCATCTTCAAAAGAATCACAGCTTTCCTCAAAGTAATCATAAATCCTGATCATTGCAATGGTTTCAAGAGGATCTTTTTGATCGATAAAAAGTTTTTTCACTGATTTCACATAGAGATCATCTCCGAGATTTTCCAGACGATTGATTTCAATAATAGCTTCATTAATTTCTTTTGGTTTCTTGAAATTTCTCAGATCTTTGATTGCTTCATGAAGTGTAACCGCACATTTTTCAATCACTTCCATAAATTCAAGCATTTCCGGAGTGATCTTCTGAACCTGAAACATATCAAGGTATCTTAAAATATCTTCAATCAGATCGATGCTTGTATCCAGGGCACCGGCCAACTGAATAATATCTTCTCGTTCAATGGGAGGAAGAAAATCGCTGTACATAAAGTTCATCATCTGATATTTCTGCTCATCGGCTGTGCGTTCAATTTCATGGAGCTTTATGAGCTTTTTATCCAAACTTTTCACATCATAGTTATTGAGAATTTCATTCAATAAATGGGATGCTTTAACAATTAAATTGGAAACAATCATAAATTCTTTGTAATAGTTATAACCTTTTATTTTATTCTTCTTAGCCATCATAACTCCTTCTTAAAAAATTCTCATAAAAATCCAGGCCATCAAAAAACCAATAAGTCCACATCCCGGGAAGGTCAGTACCCAGGCCAAAACCATATTATTTACAGTTGACCAGTTAACCGAGGAAAATCGCTTCGCCGCCCCTACCCCCATAATCGCAGTTGTTTTCGTATGGGTTGTACTTACCGGCAAACCCCAAATAGAAGACAGCAGCAAACAGGCTGATGCCGCAACATCTGCACTAAATCCCTGAAAGGATTCCAGCTTTACCATATCCATGCCAACGGTTTTAATGATTTTAAGGCCCCCAATGGACGTTCCTAAAGCCATGACCAGGGAACATAGGATCATCATCCAAACTGGAATGACAAAATTGGTTGCATTTGAATTGCCTTGAGCCAGGAAAATGCCAAGCATAAAGATCCCCATGAATTTCTGGCCATCTTGGGCGCCGTGCATAAATGCCATAGCTGCTCCTGCACCAACTTGCCCTTTTTTGAAAAAATTCGTTGTTTGCTGCCGGGACATTTTTTTACAAATCTTCATCACTGCTTTAACAACCAGGTAACCAAAACCAAAGCCCAGAATGGTTGAGGTGAACAGACCATAAATAACCTTGATCCATTCGTCTCCATTGATTCCGCCAATACCGCCTTGCAGAGCAATGGCAGCTCCGGATATTCCGGCGATTAACGCATGACTTTCACTGGTGGGAATCCCGAAATACCATGCGCCGGTTGCCCACAGCACAATGGCAAAGAGTGCTGCACACAAGGCGATGATTGCATCATTTGGATTACCGCTAAAATTAACCATATTTGCTATGGTTTGAGCAACTTTTGAATTAATGGAAGTCATAACAAAAACACCCAGGAAATTAAAAATAGCCGCCATGATAATGGCCTTTCTGGGAGCCAAGGACCGTGTGGAAACACAGGTCGCAATGGCATTTGGTGCGTCCGTCCAACCATTTACCATAATTACCCCAAGTGTCAAGACGACAATGATCAATAGCGCAGGATCGTTCATGATACCATTGATGAAATTCGAAAAAGTTATTGTCATACGTTTACATCTATCCCTTCTTCTAAGCATATTAAAAAACTCAATGTTTATAATTGAGTTTTTTTACAACACTTTTGTTGTTTTTTTTCATTCCTTTCTATTTTACTACACACTTTACATTAGAAGACATTTTTTAATAAATTAACCCTGTTTTTTTTTGAATGCAGGTATTTTATATTGAAAAATCAGAAAAGGGATATAAGATCGATTTTATTTTTTTTTTTGCACCACAAAATATAACCGTTTTGGCAGAGCACCTTCCTCAAACTCCTTTATACATTGAATTTCGAATGGACCGGCTAAAGCCTCTATTGTTTTACGACTGAAAAAATGAAGAATAAACATGCCGCATTGATGAAGTTCTTCCCCACGATGAATACCCGTTTTGTAGTCCGCATCACTGGTATTTCTAACCGTATAAATATTAATGCCCCCAGGGTTTAAAATTCGAGCGGTTTCCAAACATATGAATTCCAATTCCTTGGTGGTTAAGGCCATACAGTAGAGCATATGGGAGTAACAGGCATCAAAGCTTTCGTCGGTGAAGGGAAAAGATTTTCTCAGGTCATGCTGAATGGGTGTGATTAAATGGGTGAGATTCATGGTCTGGGATATTTCTTTGATAGCTAGAATTCCTGAGGCAGCATAGTCCACAACGGTTATTTCAAAACCATTCTGCGCGAAGTACATGGTATCACGACCTTGTCCCCCACCCAACTCAATAATCTTTTTCACGCCGTTTTTTTTAAATATTCCAACTGCTTTTTTAGCTGATTCACTGGGTTTAATACCAAACATTTGAGGTTTGTTTCTGAGTGTTTCTTCCCAATGGGTATTCTGTTTGTTCAAAATTTCCATTTCCGGGTTTCGAATCGAACTTTCATATTCCTTGATATTGCGTTTGGAATTAGAAATACTGGCTGAAGAAGAATATTCGGATGAATCATTCATAAAAAATACCTCTGATTATTATTTCTATTAATTTTATGTGTAAATATTTAAAATTTTTGCAGCTATTATTGTATTACCCTTTTTTTATAAATCTATGCAATAAAAAAAGAACCCCATATTTTAACAACCAAATTAAATGCCCGCTAATTCACGACTGATGTCTTGAGTTTGCGGGCATTTTTTTTATTTTATGGCTTAGCATAATTTGTGATTACTTAAAGACTACCTGCTTTTTCATACTCCGTACTGCGGCGGTTGCGATGAACCGGACAAGTCCGCTTTTTAAAGGATTGACTTTGGCGTCAGGCGGGAATATTGCACTCATTATTAATGCCAACACCATGGTTGTGGACTGGTTAACCAAACATATTTCCGGCATGGAAAAAAAAATGATGTCTACGCTAAAACACTTTAATAGAAAACAATGATTTAATATTTAAATTGAGAAGAAACAACTCAGGCTATAAATCTGAGTTGCTTCTTTTTAAGAGCTGGGAATATTTCTCCGAAATCTTTGTTAATAAATAAGCTGCTATCATCATTATTTTGCCGGAGCACCATTAAAAAAAATTCCGTTGTACAACAGGATACCGCTTTTATCGTAGTATTTTCCTACTCCCTGCCAAATACCGTTATAAAAATCACCTTCATATTTCAGTTGTCCGTTGTCATAATATTCTTTGCATTGCCCTGAAGGCACCGATGGGTCTTTTATGTTTTCAATATTACTTGGCATTCTGGCAA
>Ga0209125_1000439_pt1 | contig 55450 bp, 44 predicted proteins | sample BarGraIncub1131A_FD_184503 | JGI IMG/M metagenome (GOLD analysis project Ga0209125, IMG submission 184503) | Arctic peat soil microbial communities from Barrow, Alaska - Barrow Graham LP Incubations 11-31A (SPAdes) (version 2) | ecosystem: Environmental > Terrestrial > Soil > Wetlands > Peat... | reverse complement strand
CTTCACCGACAGCATGATCAGCTCGCTGCAGACCGGTTCGGATAACCTCACACTCGCCGATATGAACCAGGAAGGCGCCAACATGCTGATGCTGCAGACGCGTCAGTCTTTGGGCACCACATCGCTCTCCATGTCATCGCAGGCAGCACAGTCCGTCCTGAAACTGTTCTAAACTGAACGCCGGGACGGGTGGGAATTCCACCCGTCCCGCTTTTCCTCCGCATAGGGGGTACCTCATGGCAATAGATTCCGTAACCCTCCCGCAGCCCAGTCCAAGCCTGGCTACCTCGAAAAGCGCCTCTCCCCACCCCCCCCAAGCCGCCCTCAAAGAGACCCGTAGTCCTGGCGATCAGGTGCTTTTGTCGGGGAACCCAGATGCCAAGTACCAGGAACTACAGCGTAAAAACGAGCGCAGCAATGCCGCCGCAGGTGCGATCAGGAATGCGGACCGGTCCCTGGCGACCCTGGGCCAAAAACTTGACGCTCTGAAGGCGCCGCTCGAGACGATCGTGAAGAACTTCCCCCCCTTTTCCCCGCAAGACAAGGCCAGGATGAAGCTGCTGATGGACTACTCTTCTCTCCGAAAAGAGATAGATCAGCTGACCTTACCGCCCCCGCCGGATGTCGTCAAGGCCCGCAAGGCCCAGGCGCTCCCCGGCCCGCTCCCCATGGACGCCAATGACAGTCAAATTGCTGACCACGTGGCAAAACTTGACGCAACTGGCGCTGCCCTGAACGGCACGCGCGCCGGACTCGCCGCTGACACGGCGTCTCTGCTGCACGACGGGCGCTTCTTTGGCATGTTTTCCCGGACAAATGGCGCCCAAACCGGCCTTTTCGAGGTTCCCCTGACCGAATCCGGCGCGGAGCAGAAAAGTGCGCAAGTTGGCCGGCAATTTGCAAATGTAGTTAGCCAGGGAGTGACTGCTAACAGCTCCCAATTCCTGAAAGGGTTGAGCTAACTATGTCCCTAAAAATTACCTTGAAAAGCAACGAGCGGCTCGTCGTGGGCGGAGCCGTCGTCAGAAACGGCGGCAAGGGGACCGTTCTCTATATCGAGAACACCATCCCGATCCTGCGCGAGAAAGACATCCTGGGTGAGAAGGACGCGGATACCCCGTGCAAGCGCGTCTATTTCACCATCCAACTCATGTACATAGACGAGGCGAACGTCCCTCAGTACCGGTGTGCATACTCGGAACTGGCAGGCGAAATTCTGCGGGCGGCGCCGAGTACGGCCAGCTTCATCGAGCAGATAAGTGAGCGCGTCCTGGCTGAGAACTACTACCAGGCCTTGAAAACGGCACGGAATCTCATTGATTATGAAGAGGAGCTACTGAAAAATGCAAACTAACAACGCGATCAGAGAGTATGTCGGTATCCAGAAGGAGAGTATGTCGGGGCGCGAGCTGGAAGCATCGGTGCTGACCAAGGCTGGCCTCATGCTGAAATCCTGCCAGGAGAATTGGGAGGCTCCGGATCGGGAGTCGAGGCTATTGGATGCCATCAAGTTCAACCAGAAAGTCTGGAGTTTTTTCCAGGCGGAACTCTCGGAAGCGGGCAACCCGATGCCGAAGAAGTTGCGGGAGGACATCTTGAATCTGAGCCTTTTCGTGGACAAGAGGTTTTTTGAGATGATGGCGTACCCAGACCGTGAAAAGCTCTCCATCGTGATCGACATCAACTTCAACATCGCCGCCGGTCTTCGGACCAAAACGGACAGCGAAGCCTAACCGCAGCTGCCAGCCGTTTCAGCTGTACGGGAGGATCCGGTGCCTTTAGGGACCGGGTCCTCTTCTTTTTAGTTAAGATCTTGAGTGTGACTGCGGACAGGGGACTAGCAACTGCCAGTAGCTGATAGATTGGGGTGAACGGCTGTGGCGTGAACCCCAACACAGCATCGTCAGATCATGCGGAAAACTGCGACTAACACTCTCAGCCTTAACGACTCAACGACTCAACGACTTAACGACTTAACGACTCACCGCTTTTCACCCCTCTCCAGCATCCCTACGTAGGCCGCTTCCAATTCCCGTGTCACCCCCGCCCCATCCATGAGAGGCGAGAGCCGCATCCTCTCCCTCAGCCCAGCGCGCAGTTGCTGCAGTTTCCCGGCGTCCCGCGCCAGCTCACAGGCCATGACGACATACTGGCCGGTGGTTTGCGCAATCAGCGAGGCCATGCCGCAGTTGGTAAGAATACTCACCCCGGTGCGTGCCGCGTGCCTGGTGCCGGAGAGCGTCACCACCGGTACCCCCATCCAGAGCGCCTCGCAGCTCGTGGTGGTGCCGTTGTACGGAAAGGTGTCCAGGGCGATGTCGACCCTGCCGTACTGCGCCAGATGCTCGGCGGGGGAGGCGTTGCCCGGTTGCAGCTCGATGCGCTCCGCTGCCACCCCTTCCCCGCGGAACCGCTCGAGGATGCGGGCGCAGACCTCCGGGTCCGCAAGCGGGCTGCATTTCATAAGAAGGCGGGAGTCGGGAACCGCAAGCAGCACGCGGGCCCAGAGGGTGATCACCTCGGGCGTCACCTTGGCCAGATTGTTGAACGAGCCGAAGGTGACCCGGCCGGCGGCAAGGAGCGGCAGTGCCTCGACCGCGGGGGAGGACTCCGGCGGGAGGTAGCAGCAGAAGCTTCGCGGCAACCGGACCAGCTGTTCGCTGTGGAACTGTTCCGTGGTTCCCGGCGGATCGGCGAGGCGGTCCGTGATCCGGAAGTCCATCTCCGGCAGTCCGGTGGTATCCGGGTAGCCGATCCAGGTCGCCTGCAGCGGCGCGGGTTTGAGGGCCATGAGCGGGAGCCTGTTGCCGGAGGTGTGCCCTGCCAGATCTACCAGGATGTCGATCCCGTCCGCAGCGATCAAGCGTGCCGCCTCCTCGTCGCCGACCTGGCAGATGTCCCGCCACCCCTCGGCAAGGCCCATCAGCCGCTCCGTTGTCCCGTCCGGTCGTGCGAGGTTCGCGTAGCAGTGAACCTCGAAGCGGCTTTTGTCGTGATGGGACAGGATCGGTTCGATGAAGCTGGCGACGGCATGGCTGCGGAAGTCCGGCGAGAGGTAGCCGATCCTGATGCGGCGCCCCGAGGCTGGTTCGGAAGCGCGGCAGGGCAGGGCCGCACCGGGGCGAAGCGCCCTTTGCCCGGCAGCGGCCAGGTGCCCGTCGAAGATCTGCCGGTCCGTGAACTGCGGGGAGTAGTGCAGGGCGAAGATGAGATTCTGCTGCGCGTCGAGGTGCTCCGGGTCGAGGCGCAGCACCTCACGGTAGGCAGCTATGGCCTCCAGGCTTCTCCCTTGGAACTGCAGGACGTTGGCGAGGTTGTACCTGAGGCGCACGACGCCCGGCTGCACCCTGAGCGCCTCCTCCAGTTGCCTCTCGGCATCGCTGAGCCTGCCGTGGTTCTTGAGCAGGAGGGCCAGGTTGATCTGCGCGTCCTGGTAGCACGGGTCGATGCGAACCGCCTCCCGGTAGCAGGAGGCGGCCTCCTCGTGCCGGCCTAGCCGCTCGAGCACGACTCCGAGTCCGTTCAGCGACTTGACCTCCCCCGGAAGGATGCCGAGCGCTTCCTGGAAATGGCGGACCGCACCCTCCGGGCACCCCTCGGCCGCGCGCACGACTGCCAGTCTGTAGTGGGCCTGGGCGCACTCCGGGTCCCGGCGCAGGGCCTCCTGCAACTGGGCGCGTGCCTCCTCCGGCATCCCCTTTCGCAGCAGTATCCCGGCATATTTCAGCAGGGATTCGACCCCGCTTGGATCGTCGCGCCACGCTGGATCCTGCTGGGGGTGAAGTGCCTCGGCCGGTACAGCCGCCCCCCGAGCAGCGTGCGGCTCCCCGGGGGGGACTGTCCCATCTGCCCGGCCTCTCTGCCGTCCGGCGCACCAGCTCTGCCAGATCGCCACGAAGGCCGCCTCCAGGTTGCCGGTGAAGCCGGCAGCATCGGTAAGGGGCGAGGCCGCCATCGTGGAGCGGAGCGTTCCCCTGAGCTGCGCCAGCCGCTCCAGGTCCAGCGCCAGGCCAGTGGCCAGGTCACGGAACCCCTGCGCGTCATGGGCCACCAGACGCGACAGCCCGACGCTTTGCAGAAGGGATGCGCCGACCCGTGAGAGGTGCGTCCCGCCCGCGAGCGTCACGACGGGTATCCCCATCCAGAGCGCCTCGCAGGTCGTGGTCGTGCCGTTGTACGGGAAGCAGTCCAGCGCGATGTCCACCCTGCCGTAGAGCTGGAGATGCTCACGGTAGGAAGGGGTGTTCCCCTGCAGCTCCAGGCGTTCGGCGCAGATCCCCTGTACCGCGAAGAGCCCCGAAAGTCGCGCCCGGCTCCCCTCGTCCGCCAGGGAGTACCCCTTGATGAGCATCCGGGAGCCCGGCACGCCGTGCAGCGCGCCGGCCCAGAGCGCGACAGTCTCGGGCGTTATCTTGGCGGGGTTGTTGAACGAGCCGAAAGTGACGGCCCCTCTCGAAAGTGCGGGGAGCTCCCCAACCGGAGGCGCCTCCTCGGGCGGGGCGAAGCAGGAGAAGTTGCCGGGAAGCCTCAGGAGCCGCTCGCTGTGAAAGCGCTCCGACTCCCCGGGCGGATCGGTGATGGCATCGGTGATCCGGTAATCCATGGCGGCAAGCCCGGTGGTCTGCGGATAGCCGAGCCAGGTGACCTGGACCGGGGCGGGTTTCCTCGCGAAGAGGGCGAGGCGGTTACCCGCCGTGTGCCCCGAGAGATCGACCAGTATGTCGATCCGGTCCCGGCGGATCAGGGCCGCGGCATCTTGGTCCGGAACCCCGGCGATGTTCGTGTAGCGCCCGGCCAGTGCCTCGAACCGCGCGCTGGCGGCATCCGGAACCGACACGTTCGAATAGCAGAAGATCAGGAACCGGCTGCGGTCGTGATGCCTTAACACCGGCTCGATGAAGCGCGCCACCGCGTGGTCCCTGAAGTCGGCGGAGACGTAGCCGATCCTGAGCGTCCGGCGGGGGTCCGGATCGTTGTCGTGGGGCGCTGCCGCAAACCGGTGCGCGGCGCCGAAGGCTGTGTGTTCCGAGAAGATCTGGGCGGGGGTAGGACCGGCCGGGTAGCAAAGGGCAAAGAGCAGCGAGCTGTGCGCCTCGGCGTAGTCCGGCCTCAGGCGCAGCGCCTCGCGGTAGTGGGCCAGGGCCTCGTCGTGCCTTCCCTGGGACTTGAGGGCGCTGGCCAGGTTGTGGTGCGCCTCCGGGTAGTCGGGACGCAGGGCGAGCGCCGCCAGGCACGAGGAGATCGCCTCGGTGGTCCGGCCGTAGCGCTCGTAGAGGATGGCGAGATTGTTGTGCGCCTCGGGGTAGAGCGGGTCGAGGCGGATCGCTTCCAGGAAGCTTCCGTGGGCCTCTTTCCCCCTCCCCAGGGCGCTCAGGGCGAGCCCCAGGTTGTTCAGGAGGCCGGCGTCCCCGGGGTTGAGTGCTGCGGCAGCTTCCAGCTCGCACGCCGCCTCGGCCATGCGCCCGACCCTGGCCAGGGCGAAGCCCAGGTTGGATCTCGCCTGCCACCAGTCGGGGCGCAGGAGAGCTGCCTGCGCAAAGTGCGGTAGCGCCTGGGCGGGTCCTGCCAGGGCGTCCAGGGCGCAGCCGAGGTTGTAGCAGGCCTCGGCGAAGGACGGCTCGATCCGGAGCGCGCGCCGGTAGCGGTCGGCGGCGGCCTCCCGGTCCCCCGCGCCGAAGAGGGCGTTCCCCTCTCCGAAAAGTTCGTTTGCCGTCCCAGTAGGCATGGTTCTGGTTCTCCGGTCACTCATAGCAGTTACGGGGACCGCCCGCTTCCCCGGCGATCCTTTCTGCAAAGCGCTCAAGGGTTGCCGCGAGATCGCCCCGGTCTCCCCTGTTCAGGCCGTCGGCGTATTCCTTCAAAAAATCGCCGCAGTCAAAATGCATGCACCGCAGTCTTTCCACCACGGCTTCCGCGTCCCCGGTACTCCCGAGTATCAGGGAGCAGACGCTTAAAAGCGATAGGGCCGGCGGGTAGTCGGGCCACTGCCGCAGCATCTCCCGGCACCCGGCCAGCGCCTGCTCGGTGTGGCCCAGGTACAGCTCGCATTTGGCGAGGTTAAAGGCCGCCTCCTTCATCTCCGGTGCGAGCCTCGCCCCTTGGAGTGCATGCAGGCGGGCCTTCCGATAATCCCCCACGCTGAGGTATATATAGCCGAGGTTGAAGTAGGCATCGGCGTTTTCCGGCAGCGCGCGGAGCAGTTTGTGCCAGAGCGCTTCAGCCTCCTGGAACCGCCTCAGCTCCGTCGCCTGAATCGCCAACTCGAGCAGAGCTTTGAGGCCTCCTCCGGTTTCTTCGAGCTTCCTGACTCCCAGGAGATAGTAATACTCCTGCTTTTCCAGGCTCTTGGCTTCGTTCAGCTTGCCATAGTGGTGTACCGGAATGTCACAGGTCCGGATTGTAACGGCGCAGTCGAGGAGAGAGTCAACGACCGTCTCGTGGACCACCCCTGCATAGCGGATCCGGCTGTCGTTGGGGAATAGCCGCGGCCTCTCGCTGCGAGTCCAACCGAGCCCGCGCTCCTCACCCGGGTACTCGCCGGTATTGGCAGTGAGGTCCTGCTGGGAGATCCTGTCCGTGTAGTTACGGATCGGGAAGGAATACGCGGTCGGTTCGGTGCTGCGCTCCAGCAATTCGGCAATGGCAGCAAGGTCACCGGCTGCAAGCTGTTCGTCTGCGTCAAAGCCGAGGACCCAGTCACCGCTCGCCTTGGAAAGCGAAAAGTTCCGCGCCTCCGAGAAGTTGTCGTTCCATGGAAAGCTGAAGACCTCACACCCGAACATGCGGGCGATCTTGATACTTTTGTCGGTCGAGCCTGTGTCGACTACGATGATTTCGTCAGCCAGCGGCTTGAGCGACAACAGGGCTGCCGGCAGGCATTGCGCCTCGTCCCTTACGATGAGGCATGCTGAAATGGTGTTCCGCTTCCCGGCCTCCGGCTTCATCTGGCCGATCACCCCGCGAATCTGGAGTGCCGCCCCTAAGGTAGCATCATCCATGCCGAAGGCAACGGCCGCTTTTTCAATCTCTGCCATGGCATCCTGGTAAGAACAGCGGCGGATCAGGATGTCGATGAGTCCGAAGGCGAGTCCCTTATGTTCAGGGTGGACGGCCCGTGCCTCGCGCACCCTTTGCTCCTCGCGCGGAAGGAGGTCGAGTTCCGTTGCATAGTCGTTGAATCGGGCTAAGGCGGTCATCTCCAACGGGGAGAGGAGAAATCCGAGCTCTGCGAGTCTGAGAGCCTGGTCGCGGGATCCCGCCTCCCAGGCTATTGCGCTGAGCCCCGAGTAGGAGAGTCCGAAACCGGGGTCTGCCTCCACGGCCGACCGGAACAGCTCTTCGGCGTGCAGAGTCTCTCCGTTTTCGATGGCGAGGTCCCCTTTCAGGCAGAGTGCGCCAGCTGAATTCGGGTTGAGGCGCAAAACCTGCTCGGCGAGCTGCCGGGCTTGCTCCGATTGCCCCAATCCGCGCTGGCAGTGGCCGGTGAGCAAGAGCCTGGCCTCCTCGTCTCCGGCCGGCATTTCGCCCAGCACCTCGAGTGCATTCTGGAAGCTCCCGGCATCTGTCAGCACTTCGGCAAGGAGACGGTAGGGATCGCTGTCGGCCGGGGAAAACTTTATCCCCTCATGCAATAGGACCTCTACGGCGTCGTCGAGTCGCCCCTGTCTGGAGAGCCTGCGCCCTTTTTCGCGGGCATTGCGGCTGACAACCTTCTTGGCCTGCGCTTCGTCGAGCCCGGCAAGATCCCACTTGGCGGCGAATGCGGCTCTCCGGCCGGCTCCACCCTCCGTGCCGTCACCATTTGACCGGGGCCCCGGATGTTGATGGACGAAGACGTCTCCGGCGATGACGCTGTCGAAACCCGCAAGGGAAGCGCGAAGGCAGAAATCATCCACGGCGCAGTCGGAGCCCAAACGCGCGTCGAACTCTCCAACGGCTTCCAGAACGGTGCGTGTAAAGAGCAGGCAGAAACCAAGGAGCCGGTCGACCGGGATGCGACGGCAGGAGTTCAAGGTCCGAAAGTCGCCGGAAAACGTTTCCAGTTCCCCGATGCTCTGGTAATCCACGTTCCCGACACGCTGCGGCCCGGAACCGTCATTGGTCATCGGGCCTACGATCGCTGCTGCCGGACCGCGTTCCAGGCAATGAAGCATCCCGCCGAGCCAGCCGCTGGTTACTGCGGCATTACCGGATAAAAAGAGTATCCGAGCGCCTCTCGCGAGTTGTGTGCCGATCTGGTACCCTTCGTCCAAACCCGGCTTCCCGGCGTTTTCTATGAATCTGTACCGGCTCTTCCCCGCGCAAAGATCTCTAAGCCGCAGGCGAGCAGCATCCGTGGAGCAGCTATCTACCAGTATTACCTCGTGCAGTTCCGGGGTGTTTCTCTCGAGGCTCTCCAGGCACTCCCCGGAGCACCCGGAGTCGCCGGAAGCGACTATTACAATGGAGGTGAGCTCCTCCCCCGCGCCGACGGGGACGGGGACCGGCGGCCCGTCCGGCACGGAGCCCGGTCTTTGCCGGGTGCTGAAGCGTCTCACCGGCTTCTGCACGAGTTCCTGCAACCGTTGACTGGCGGCTGCCAGGGCGTTGTGCCAGGTGAAGTTCTGACGTATATGAGACGAGGCGGCCTTACCGCGAGCCTTTGCCTCCTCCGGATTCTCTGACACCCGGAGCATGATGGCTGACAGCGCGTTTACCTCGGGTTCCGCAAGCCACGGGCGGCCGACGGTCTCCTTATTGCCGACCAGATTCCCGGCCAAGGGGACCTCATGTGCCGGAATCAAGTAGGCTGTGGCCGGCGAACAGAAATCGAGCGCCGCTCCGTATCCGGTGACAACCGTTGCCAGCCCGCAGGCCATTGCCTCGGCGATGGGAAGCCCAAATCCTTCCCCGCGGTAAGGATGGACGAAGCAGTCACAGGCGGTGTAGAGTCCCGCCAACTCGTGGTCCGTCAGGAACCGATCCAGGTATTCGATTTCCGGGAGATCGTTATCTCCCTGATACCGCTCAATCATCTGCCCGGCAGTCTGCCCCTCATAGAGCGAGTTCCCGCCGAGGTCTTTGATGACCAGGCAGACATCATCGCTGCGCCGGAAGGTCATCGCGTAAGCCTGGATCAGGATGTCGATCCCCTTGCGATGGATGGTCCCGCCGACGAACAGGAACTTGAAGCGCTTCGTCGTCTTCAGCGGAAACGCCCGGGCCCCGGGACGGAACAGCTCGGTATTCACGCCGTTTGGGACCGTGAATACCCGGTCGGCGGACATGCCGCTGCGGATGTAGCAGTCGCGCACATAGGAGCTCGGGACCCACACCTCATCCACGAGGGTGCTCATGGTCTCGATCCAGGCCTTGGGCAGAGCGCCAAATTCCCACGGCTGAATCATCACCCAGTGCCCTTCGGCCGGGGGGGTGAAGTCGGGAGGCCACTGGTGGCGCACATGGACCGCGGCAGGTTCCGGCAAAGCAGCATTGACCCGCTCAGCCAGAGCGGCAAAACGCGGGTCCGCCTCGACGCCGAATTCGTCCTGTTCATACGGCACAATACTCACGGGGTAGCCGGCGTCGATCAGCTGCAGGCATAACTCCCGGTTGACGAGCGCCAGCGAGTGGCCGACAAACTGTGACCCTTCCCAGACAACTCCCGGTAGCGGCGTTGCCGCCGGGCTCGCACCGGGAAAGGTGGCGAGCAACTGGAAGTCCGCCGCAGTCGCAAGGGTTCCGGAAGCAAGGGCCGCGTAGATCCCCTGCAGATGCGCTAAATATCCGGCAAAGGAGTGCGTCTGCTGAATCGAGTTCCGAAGCTTCGTCAGCTGCTTCGAGTCGCCGAGGCAGGACGAGATGGCTCTCACCAACGCGTCGACAGAATCGTACTGGTACAAATAACCGTTGACGTGCTCATGGATAAAGTCGGGTATGCCACCGATCCGCGCGGCGATCACCGGCAGCCGCATAGCCAGAAGCTCAAGTATCACGAGAGGCGCGCAATCTTCCGTAACGCTGGGAACGACTGCAACATCGAGTTTGCCGGCTATGGACTGCAGGTCGCTCTGGCCGTAACTGCCATGGAAGGTCACCATCTTCTTGTGATCAAACGACTTGAGAGTGTCGCGGAGATCTTCGGCGACAGCGCCGAAGATGTGGAACTCCGCGTCGGCTGGTGCAAAATGCTGCGCCGCTGCGACCAGCATATGGACACCCTTGTAACGGGTGACCGCTCCGATAAAACCGATCCTGAGCGGCTGGCCCGGAAGCCGGGGTTCGCGCACGGGTCGATCGCCCGCCCAGAGGGTGTCCGCCGACTTGTTCGCCTGATGGACTACCGTGATCCGCCCGGGGGCAGCACCATAGTCGATAAGCAGATCTCTCTGGCGCGAGGAAACAGCCAGCACCAGATCTACCGAGTCGTTGAGGAGATTTCTGGTCACCCGGACGCGCTCCTGGTACCATTCCCTTTTCCCGGGGTTGTTCCTGACGGCCTCAGAATTCTTCAGCGGGTCCGTTCCATTCCAAAGGCAGAGGTCTCTGTCGAAGAGGTACAGATTGGGATCGATCATGTGATAGTTGTGCGGGGTAAAGCAGCTAGGGATGCCGAGCTTTTTCACCTCTTGCGCCATGGCGAGGGTAAGTCCATGGAAATTGTGGAAGTGAACCACGTCCGGCTGCACTTCGCGCAGTACCTGCCTGAAATGGGAAAGGATACCCTCATCATGGATTTCACGCTCAGGATTGTCGGGATCGGTGAAAAGTGCCGGACGGTTGTAAACCCCGTACAGGTTGACCCGATCATCCACCGTTGCGTCCAAGGCGTAGGCCGGTTGGGACCGGTCTGATTTGAGTGAAGCGTAGAAAACTGAAACCTGGTTTCCTCTGGCCGCCAGTTCCCTGGCGACAGACTTCGGGAAGGTCGTTCCGCCACCGGATTCATTCCACCCGTACATGGTGAAGAGGACGCGCAACCCGTTTTGGGCTGCAGGCACCAAGGAAGCGGCAGCCTGGGCCTCCGGTTCCCTCAGCGCCAGCCAGCGCTCAAGTTCCGAGTCGTCCGGCATGATCCCGATAGCCAGGCCGAACCATTTCGCGGACTCCACTTCATCGAGAACGGACCTCCCCCACTTGAGCTGCGTCTCTGAGTAGCAGCCTGGCGTGTTGCAGATTATCTCCGCTTTCAGGGCCTGATCGTTCAGTTGTGACTTCTGGTACTGGCTTTCTCCATGGATGCGGTAGTTCCAGACGGCGCCGGCCGTTTTTCCCCCTAGATGACCTTTGCCGAGGCAGGAGATCCAAAACGCCCAGTCTTCGTAGCTGCCCGAGCTGAATTTGCTGGGACGATAACCGCCGGCATCCAGCCAGGCCTCTTTCCGGAATAGCGCGGCGGCAGGAATGAAGTTGAAGCGAAGCAGATTCCTGGCGTCGAAGTCCGGGTGCGGCTCGAAGAGTGACGATTTGCCGAAGTTCTGCTGGTCACCGTAGACGATGGAGATCCTGGCGTTCCCTTCCAGTTCGGCGACGCAGGCCGCCAGGTAGGTCTGGCCGAGAGTATCGTCTGCGTCCAGGCAGAGGATGTAGGCACCGACGGCTTTCGCAATGCCGGCGTTGCGTGAAAACGCAGGCTGTCCGCTATTCTCCTGGTTTACCAGTCTGATACTGAAACTGTGCAGGCTGTCGATCAGCTGCTCGGCGACTTCGATCGTGTTATCGGTACTCCCATCGTTGACGATGATGATCTCAAAGCTCTGGTAGGTCTGCGAGATGACGCTGCCAACGGCATCGGGGAGAAAGTTCGCGTAGTTATAGCAGGGGATGATGACGGAGACCCGCGGTTTCGAGCCGGGACCCGGGTGCCTTGACTGCGCCCCCGTGCTCCGGGGAGTGTAGACGGCGAAAGCGGGAAATCTCTGCTCATGCGGTTCGATCTGGTACTGGTTGCGCACGCGCATCGCTTCGGCTTCGCTTGCCGGATGGCTGTTTTCGATGCCGTCGGGGTTCTCGTAGTAAAGACCCAGTACCTGGTCGATTTTCAGGAAGGTCTCGCTGCTCGCGATGCGGAGCCAAAACTCCCAGTCTCCTGCGGAAGCGAAGCTGTCATCGAAAAAGCCGTACCGCAGATGCAGCGACCGCCGCCACATCGGCTGCGAGCTGACCATGCAATGGCTTCGTATGGTCTGCGTTCCGGCGTATTCTCCCCATACCCGTTGCTTGCGGCAGGACGTGGTCTGGAAAGTTTCGTTGGGCCTGTCTGTGTACAGCTGATCCGCGTAGACCAGGGCTATCCCGGGGTGCGCTTCCAGGGTGGCAGCCATGACTTCCAGCGCGTCCGGACGGTGACGGTCGTCCGTATTGGCGTCGGTCAGGTATTTCCCCGTTGCCGCCCGCACTCCTCGATTCCAGGCCTGGTAGAGGTTCTCTCTGGCGGTCCGGATATACCTTATGTTCTGGTAACGCCCCTGGAACTCCTGGACGATGTCCCGCTCATTTTGCTCGGAACCGCTATCGACAACGATAATTTCCAACCTGTCCGCGATGGTCTGTGCTTCCAGGTCCTCAAGGCAGCCCCTCAGAAAGATCTCGGCATTGTAGGTTGAGACGATTGCCGAAACCAGAAAATTGCCGCCCGGGATGACGGCCGCGGTCGAGCCGTCGGGCTGGTGGCCGACCGATGGCGGGCCCTGCTGTATTGCCGGAGCCGCGGATTCGTGGCTTGGAGAAATCTCTCCCCCGACGTGTTGCGTCAATGCCTCAAGGTTTTTGCAGGCTGTCATGTTTTTCGGATCTATTCTGAGCGCCGCACGGTAGTGGGACTCGGCCGCCTCGAAGCGCCCCAGGACGAGAAGAAGCATCCCCAGGATGAGTCGTGTCTCGATGTCAGCCGGATTCGCGGCAGCAAAACGGAGGTAGTGCCGGTGTGACTCCCCGAGCAGCCCCAGCAGCTGGAAGCTCTCCAGTTTCTGGCGGAAAAGCTGCGAGGACGGGTCGAGGATGGTTGCCTTCTCGAAATGTTTTCTGGCGAGGCCGATCTCCTGGTTGCGATAGTAGGTCTCGGCCAGGTCGTGATGCGCCTCGGGAAAGGAAGGGTGCCTTTCGGTGAACCGCTCCAGAAGCGGTAGAGCCTCGGCGTAGTGCTGCTCTTCCAGGAGGGAGGCAATCGCATGGTACTGCGCGACTGCCCCGGCAGGGAGCCGCGGGGGTGGAGGGGTGGAATCCGCGAACTTCTGACGGTAGATCTTCTGGATCTGCAGGTATTCCAGCGTCGGCAGGTCCCCCCGGCGCGAGACGGTTTCCTCGTTGAGCCAGTAAAGCCCCAGGAGCTGCGGCACGTGGATGAATTCGTGGGACTCAGAGGCCCTCAGCCAGAAATCGTAGTCGGCGATGCACTGGTAGCGCTCGTCGAAATAGCCGGTTTCCGCATGCAGTGACCTCCTCCAGAGCGGGAAGGGGCCGATGCAGCAAAGCTCCAGGAGGGAGAGCCGGTCGTACGGCGGCCACTCCTTGAAGCCGTATGGCTGGTGCGCCTCGAAGGTCGCGTTTTCCTGCCGCGTGATGCGAAAATCGGGGTAGGCGAGGACACATTCGGGGTGCTCGCGCAGCGCCCGCACCAGGGTCTCGATGCCGTCGTGGCGCATCCGGTCGTCAGTGTTGGCATTGGTGACGAACTCGCCGGTTGCCTGCCGGATGCCGCGGTTCCACGCCTGGTAGACCGTCTCCCTCTGCTCGGTCCGTAGATACCGGATGTTCTGGTAGCGCCCCTGGAATTGCTCCACGATGCTCCGCTCGTCCTGCTGCGAGCCGCTGTCGATCACGATGATCTCGAGATCATCAGCGATGCTCTGCGCCTCCAGGTCCTCAAGCTTGCCGCGCAGGAAGCGCTCCGCGTTATAGGTGGAGACGATGACGGAGACCAGGGAGCCCTCGGTTTGGCTGGCGTTCGCGGTTCTGGACCGAATCATCTCTGCTCCCGATCTCCATAACGATCAATTTGAGCAAAGCGGCCCCTGATGACATTCTGGATGATGTCCGCCATTTTTTTCCAGGAAAATTTGTTTGCCTGACGAAATCCCATAATGATCAGTTGCTGGCGGACCTCCGGGATCTGGACCTGCTGCATGGCGGTTGCCATCTGATCCGGATCATCGGGATCAACGTAGAGCGCAGCGGCGCCGGCCACCTCGGGTATGGAGGAGGTCTGACAGGCTATCACGGGGCAGCCGCACCCCATCGCCTCCAGAATGGGAAGCCCGAACCCCTCGTACCTGGAGGGGTAGACGAGGGCTACGGCGCCAGAATAGGCTGTCTTCAGCTCCTCATCGGAAAGGTTTAACACACGGACGTCGGCGTTTCCTGCCAGGGCCTTGAGGTCTGGTTCGAGTACAGGCTGTCCGCCCACGTAGAGCAGCAGATAGCTTTCTTTATCGGGGAGGCGGGTGAACGCCTCCAGCAGGAGCCTGCCGTTTTTGTACATGTTGCGTTCTCCGACGAATACAAAATACGGCTTTGCGATGCCATAGCGCTCCTTGAGTTGCCGGATCTCTCCGGTGGACGCCGGGGAGAAAAATTCCCTGTCCAGACCGCAGTGGGCAACCACGATGCGCTCGGCGAGTCCAGGATAAAGCTTTGCCAGGTCGGTTGCGGTGCTGCCGGATATCGCGAGAAAAGCCGATGCTTGACTAATCGCATGATGCTTCTCCTGCCATTGGGGCTGCGACAGGTCGAAATTGGTGAATTCCGGGATCATGTCGTAGGCAAGGAAAACGGAAGGGGTGGTGAGCGGTGTCGTGTAATAGGTGGATATGAACAGATCCGCTCCCTCGTCGGCGCAGACCTGCTGCAGCATGTTGCGGTCCCAACCTTGAGGCGCAAAGTCGTAGGCCGGGATGATCCTATAGCGGATGCCGGGAATCCTCGGCGCCGTTCCAACGCGATCAAGGACCACGATGGATTTACCGAATTCGGTCCCGGCCCATTCGGACAAAAGGGCCTTCCATAGCCGCGCTATGCCGGTGTTGTTCAGCTGGAAGAAGACCCCGTCGATGACGGTGACGGGCAGTTCCCGGGGAGGCTCCTGTAATTCGTTGCTGAGCCCGCTGAACGCGGTAACCGTTTGCTCTATTTGGCAATTGTTCTCAGGGCACGCTTTGCCTTCGCGACCTGGAAGCTCAGGCTGCACCCTGGGGTCGGGTTGAACTGGGGGCATCGGTTGTTTCGAGAGTACAGTGCTCCATTTCTCGGCAAACTTTATTCTGTTGATGAAATAGTATTTCTTGATGCCATCAATGAGATCATGCCCAGCAGTGACCGATTCATGGTGGATTACCTCAGATTGCGGACAGTAGACAATCCGGTATCCCATGTTGTGAATCGCGAAGCAGAGGTCCGGGTCTTCGTAATAGGCGGGGGCGTAACGTTCGTCGAAACCTCCCACAGCTTTGAACAGATCATGGCGGACCAGTAGAGAGGCTCCCGTACAATAATCTACCTCATAAGGTGTATTGTACTTCGGATCGTTGGGATCACCGTTTTTGCCGATGGACCCGTTGCTGCCGTCATTGAAAATGACTGCGCCAGCCTCCTGCAGTGTGCCGTCCGGGTATATCAGCTTTGAACCAACGGCTCCGACGCGAAGGTCTTGTTCCGCTGTCCGAACGAGGCTCTCGAGCCATCCTTTCTTTGGTTCAGTGTCGTTGTTCAAAAACACCAGGTACTTCCCTCGTGCAGCTGCAGCCCCCTGGTTACACGCAATTGTGTAACCCACGTTCTCACTGTTTTCAATTATACGCACATCACCGCTCAACCCCTGCAGGTAGTGCCGTGTCCTATCGGTCGAAGCGTTATCTATAATGATGATTTCAAACATATCGGCGGGTGTATTTTGTATGATGGAGCGGATGCATTGTTGTGTATATTCAACTTTATTGAAAACCGGAATAATTATTGATGCCATGAAGCTGTGTTGCTCATCCTTGGTTGCAGAAGTCATCTGCCCGCTACTGGGTTGATAGGTTCCTACGAATAGTATTTGTGTGGCACACAACTCGGCAAATTCATCAGGTGAGACATTGAAAAGAGCTAGATTGCCGAATCGCAGGTTCCCGTTGGAATCTGGCTTCAGAGATGCCAGTTCGTCACCTCCAAGATATGCGAGAGAATGCGGGACTATACTTGCGCCCATGAGAAGTTCTGAAAACTGCCTGCGGGTAAAAAACCTCAGATGGGTCCGGTCCAGAATCCCTTCATCCTGATATTGCCATAAGCCCTTTTCCGCCAGCTCCCTGAGAATAGTGAGGCGGCGGATGTTGGGGATGCTTGTGATCATGGTGCCGCCAGGCTTGAGAAATGTTGCATACTGCTTTGCAACGCTCCAAGGGTTTGTCAGATGCTCAAGTACGTCCGCAAAGATGATGCAATCGAACTGGCCTGTGGCAAAAGGGGGGACAAAATTTTCGAGATCGACGTTATAGGCAGCGTCGAGGTTCTGTCGTGCAAAAGAATACGCCTCCCGGTTAAGTTCGATCCCGATTACCAGTCTGCCGGAATTTTGATTCTTAAGGGCTTTGCCGAGTAAGCCGGCTCCGCATCCTACGTCGAGTATGCGTAAAGCATCAGCGGGAACAGCAGACAGTATCTCAGACCGGACATGACGGTAGTATCCTGGCAATTCTTCAAGCGTGCTGTGTGCGTCTCGCTTGTCTTGAACTGATACAATCCGATCGGCTGGCGCGAATGCCTCCGGTAGTTCGGGTGCTGTAACATCTATTCTGTTCAAAATATCTAACTTGCACTGATATTCAGTCATTAGCTTGTAGAGCTGTTCCTGGGGGAGAGTGTCTTCAGCCAGATAAACAGAATTATTCTCTCTTCTGCAATCAATCCATTCTTGTAGCGTGCCAATGTTGGAATCCCTGAAGGCTGCAAATATGGACAATCTTTTCCAGTCAAAGTTCTTCAAATCAATAAGTCCGGCGGATACGGCGTCATCCCAAACAGGCGTACCTGGAATCGGCATAAGTATGTTGACCGAAAAACCGCCGGTCAGCTTTTGTTCGCTGACGTTCTTTAATATGAAATCGTAGGTTTTCCTGATATCTGCTTCTGTTTCTGTGGGCCATCCAACTATAAATGAGCATCCGGCAGAAATGCCGTACTTTTGCAGCAGATCGAGACTTTTCTGATTCTGCTCAACCGTTGTCCCCTTGTTCATCAGCTTTAAAATTCTATCTGAACCGGATTCTGCCCCAAAGCTGGTACCCGTCAGGTGGAGTCGCTTTAGACAGTTGCACAGTTCATCGGTTATAAGGTTGGCCCTGCATGAAAAGCAGAAACTCACTTGCTTGTGGAACGCTCCCTGTTCGATTAAACCGATGATTTTATCCAACCGCGGTTTGTTGGCTATGAATAGATCGTCCCATATTGAAATCTGGTTTATTCCACTATTTTGCTCCAGGAGGAGGTTTATTTCTTCAACCACATATTCCGCGCTGAAAAAACGGGTTTTATTCCAGAAGGCAGTGCTGCTGCAAAAAGAGCATTTGTATGGACAGCCGCGAGAGGTAAACAGGTAGGGGGCATCCTGTGGATCTCTGTATGGATGCGGAATGCGATCCATATCTGCCAACAACATCCTTTGATCTGTCAGTTTAAGACTTTCGTTATTCCAAAAAATAATGCCCTTGATGTCATGCATCAATTCCGGCTTTACAACATTGCCGTTTGAATGTAAGCATTCAACCAATTCCAAAAAGGTTTGTTCACCTTCACCGACTACGCCTATATCAAAGTCGCGTGTCATTGTCCCAGGTAAATACGTAATGTGGTGACCACCTAAAACAACAATAATATCGGGGGCGTGGCTCTTGATGTAACGCGCCAGTTCAACGGCGTTGTGATAATCCTGAGATGTCGCAGATATGGCTACTATGTCATAATTCAGGGCTTCTTCCTTAGAAGATACCATATCCATAGCTATTGGTATGTTTGCGTTTCGAAGTAGGTAAGCCTTCAGATAGCCAAATGACAGAGGTTTGTGCCAATGGACGTCTATTTCATTCGTCGCAAGTATAAAACATATATTCACAGTGCATACTCCTTAGCAATTCTTGGTAAAATTCCAGGGACAGTATATTCAACCCCTGTCAAGTCTCTGCTTTACAACTGTCCCATCATCCTGGCTGCATTCCGTATCTTGTAACGGGTCTGCCAGCTCAGCATAGTTGAAGGCCTCGGCTGCAAACTGCTCCGGCGTGTTGGTCGCACCGGCGGCCACCACGTGAGCCTCCGGGCGCTATTCCCGGCGCCCTTGCGACGCCTTCTTTGTTGTGACCTGTTTCGCTGTATACAAGGTGGCTGATACTGCTAATGAAGTAGCAACTACCATGCCGCAGGGCTCCCGCGGGTAAGATGCTGTTTTTGTGTGGTTTTGTTGCGTCTGGCGCAGAGCCAAAATTTTGAACGAAGCTTCGAGGTATGATGGGCCTTTGACGCGAGCGACTTGTGGTCCGGTTCTGCTGGATGGTAATCAAGGCTTGCGCATCGGCAACAGGCCCGGCCTGCAACGGATTGAGGTGGATGGAGCGGATGGAGCGGACGGAGCGGACGGAGCGGACGGAGCGGACGGGTTCCGGAAGGTAAGGGGCTTCCTCGCAGACGGTCGAGTTGTGCCTGATCTGGAAAAGACGGCCGGTCCGATGATGTGAGAGATTGAAGGTAACGGCATACCCGGCAGGAAGGCGGGCATGGTAAGGTGGGCTTCGCGCGTCCCGGCCTGTGTCAACCCGCAGTCGGCAGTTTTCGCGCCACCATGTTGAGGCTTATCAATTCATCCTTGAACCTCATGCTGCTCGTATCTTCAAACATGCGGAATTCACTGACTTTTCTTGTCAGTTCGAATCCCGACTCATGGAGGAAATATGCCAGGAAATCTTCGTTCAAGCCGACACCATGATAATCATGTCCGTCCAGGTGCCCGCCGAACATCATCCGCATGACGAAAAAACGCTCATCAACGGTAAGCAAATCCTTGTCAAGAAACAACTTCGCCAATATATCCATGTCAGGAACGCTTACGTACAAAGTCCCAAACGGTTTTAAAGCTCTATGCCATTCTTTGAGAGTTGACATCAGCTCGGACTGGTAGTCGAAATGCTCCAGGGTATGCGAAGCATAGATCTCGTCGAGTGAACAGTCCGGAAACCGCGACAGGTCGTTGGCGTTGCCAAGGTGGTCGACATGGGGCCCCGGAAGTACGTTCATGATTTCCCATCCCGCTGCCGGCGCTTGCCCGCCTATATGTAATTTGCGTGGCATTCTAGACCCTTATGAGTAATGGTGGTGCGGTACGGGTGTCAGATCGGCTGCTGTCCGTAGCCGTCGTACTGGTCTGCTGTCGGGTCCATGGCCTTGCCCGTGCTACCCGTTCCGGAGAATTTGAAGACCATGTGGGACGGGTCGATGGTCGCGTCGCCATTGGCGTTCTGGCTCAGCAGGAAGGTGACGGTCGCCTGCTGCTCGGTCGGGTCGTATCTGACGCTGGTCGGATTCTGCGGGATGTACGCCTCCGTCGGCAGGACCGGGAGCAGGTTGTTATAGTACCCTGCCGCCCCTCCGGTTGCCTTGGTGATGGTCCAGTTGCTGGTGTCCTGCACCGAAAGGGGGTCCATCTTGGAGTCAAAGGAGAAGGTCAGGCTGAATTCCTTGGAGGTGCTCGGTTGCATGAGTGAGCTGTCCAGCGACCAGAGGGGGGTATTCACGCCGAGCGCGCTGACGAAGCTGTCGGTGAGTCCACCGCCGGCGGCCACGATCTTGGGTTTCGCGATGACCGCCTGCAGCAGCGCACCCTGGGTGGCGTCGATCGCCGTGAGCTTGTCCACTTCCAGCTGTGCGTTGTTCGTATCGCCCAAGGCACCATAGGCGGATCCCAGTTCCAGGTGGGCCGCGGCCATTTTTGGCTTCAGCTTGACCGCCTGGGTGAGCACTTTCACCGCCTCCGCGTGCTTCCCCTCCTTGTTGTAGGTGGCGCCGAGTGCGTATAGCGGGTTGGCGTCGCCCGGCGCCATGCGGATCACCTGCTTGAACTGCTTTTCCGCTTCTGCATACCGGCCGTTCTGCTGATACATCTGTCCCAGCATGTAGGGGGCGACTGTGTCGCCCGGGTTCAGCTTTATCGCAGCCTTGAACTCCTTTTCGGCATCGTTGTACTGCTTTTTGCCCAGATAGATGTTGGCCAGGCTGGAATGAACCGAATCCTGCGTCGGGTCCATGGCGAGGGAGGCCTGGTAGATCTTGATGGCGTCGCCGGTCTTTTTCTGCTGCACGTAGATGTTGCCCAGGTAATTGAGGGCCTGCGTGCTGCTCGGATCGAGGGAGATGGCGCGCTTGATCTCGTTGGCCGCCTTTGCGTAGTCTTTTTTCTGGTAGAAGCCGAGGCCGCTGCTCAGGGCGGAGGTGGCGAGCGCCGTCTGCTGGCTCGACTGCGAGGCAAGCGTGGTGAAGATATCGAAGCCCGAAGCTGAAGTGCTGGATGCAGTGGAGTTGTAGCTGTCGGTAACATTGGCCATCATTTCTCCCATCGGTGCCAGGATCTAGCTGGATCTTCTTAAATAGCGGCCTTTTCCTTTTCGACACCGGATCGGGAAACTTGAGAAAAAAACCACCACCCCCGGTATCGGGAAGGCCCCTCCGGGAAGCCGCGTGGGGCGGCTTCCCGGAGGGGTCGCAGGGGCGTCAAAAAAATCCGTCAGCCGTTCACGCAGTGGCGCAGGGTGGTGAGGCCTTCCCGCGCGTCCCGGTTCCACGGCTCCAGCTGGGTTACCTTGACGTAGAAACTCTCCGCTTCCTGGGGCCTCTCCAGCAAGGTGCAGATCCTGCCCAGATTCATGAGGGTCTCGATGTTCTTCGGCTCCTTCCGGAGCAGTTCGAGGTAGATGGCGATCGCCCCGTCTATGTCGCGTCCCTCGACGAAATAGAAGTCGGCCAGGTTCTTCTGGAAGGTGCTGTTTCCCGGGGCGAGCGCTGCCGCCTTCTGGTAGTGGAGCTGGGCCTCATCCTTGGCGCCGTTTTGATAGCAGATGACGGCGAGGTCGTTGTGCGCTAACGGAAAATCGGGAAAAAGTTTCAGGATACCTCGCAGTTGCCCCGCGGCTCCATCAAGGTCCCCCTGCGCCACCAACGCCTGCGCCTTCTCGTAAAGCTCCTCCGCCGACTCATACTCCTCGCAGGGGGGTGGCTCGGTCAGACTGAGGCGCAGCTCGGTGAGGCGTTGCCGCACCGCCTGGTTCCACGGCTCGATCTCCAGCGCCCTCTGGTAGAAGGACTCCGCCTCAGCCGGCTGTCCGACCGCCTCGCTGATGATGCCGAGGTTCAGCAGCGTCTCCGTGTCCCGGGGTGAAGTCTTGAGAAGCTTCAGGTAGATGCCGATTGCCTCATCGAACTGGCCCGTCTCGATGGCGTAGAGGTCCGCCAGGTTTTTGAGATAGGTGCTCTCTTCGGGGTTCAACTGCACCGCCTTCCGGTAGTGGCTGAGCGCTTTTTCGGTGTCGCCGAGCCGGTAACTGAAGGCGGCCAGGTCGTTGTGGGCGAGGGCGTGCTCCGGGTAGCGCTCCAGGTGGCTTGCCAGCGCCTCTGCCGCCTTGAGGTCGCTACCGCTTTTCACCAGGGACTCGATCTCGGCGTAGGCCTCCTCTGCACTTGGCAGGGCTCGGGGCGGAGGCTCGCAGGGCTGCGCTGTCCGGTATGGGGCGGCCGGCTGCCGGACCGCAGCCTGGTAGTTTTGCCTGAGGAGACCAAGTTCCCGCTCCGAGGCATCCTGGTTCAGCGGGGACCCGGCTGCGACCAGCTTCAAACCGGTGAATTCCCCGATATGCACGACCCGGAAGCGCTCAACCACCCTCAGCAGGAAATCGCGCATCCCCTGGCTTTCGTACCTTTCGTCGAACCAGCCGATGCTGTCGTGCAGTTCCCTGCGCCACATAAGGTGCGGGGCGATCAGGCAGAGCTGGGTGAGCTGCGGGGCGGTGTAGTCCGGCCAGATCATCTTGCCGTAGCTGGTATGGTTTGCGAAGCTCTCATGAGGGATGGCGGTGAAGCAGGTGTCGCCGTAGGCGAGCATCGCATCGGGGCTGGCCTCAAGCGTCTCCGCGAGCATCTGGTAGGCGTCGTCCTTCAGCCGGTCGGTCGCCTCGATGACGGTGAGGTACTTCCCTGAGGCGATCCTGAGTGCCAGGTTCAGCGCGGCGGAGCTCCCTGCCGATGGCGCGGTTCTGAGAGAGATCAGGCTCGGGTAGCGGCGCTGCAGGTCGGCGATGACGGCCCATTCCGATTGCTCCGACCCCTGGTCGACGACGATCACCTCCATCTTGCCCGCAGCGCTCTGCTCCATGAGCCCGCACAGGCATTCCCTGATGTACGATTCCTTGTTGCGGGTGACCAGCAGGGCTGTTATCAGCGGCCTCTGCTCGACATCGGTGATCGCTCCGCCGGTCGGGCGGCTTACTAGCTGGCTCATGAATATTCTCCGTTTCCCTGTCTGTCGGTTTGATTGCGCACCCCCGGTCCTCACGGCCGCTCGGCAGTCAAAGGGTCTGTGCGGATCTGGGTGCAGCAGGACAGGGAATGGTAAGCAACTGACGTGCCACAACCGCCTGGCTCGGTCGGGCCGGGGATGTCGAGCCGGCGCAACTGTCGTGCGACGGGCTGCGCGGCGGCTGCCGGCGCCGGGGGAGGCTGCGCCGTGCGGGTCTGTCAATATTTTGAAAGCCGCCCCGCGGCTCCTCGGTCAAATATCCGACAGCTTCAGGACCTCTTTCCATCTCTATCCGCCGGTCAAGATGAGGAAGACCCCCAAAAGCATGATCAGGGTGGGGAGCAGCCCCCCCCTCTCCTGGAAAAGGTAGCGGCCGTACAGGACGCCGAATAGGAGGCTGGTCCGTTTCACCGCTATCATGTAGGCCACATTGGTGAGATTGATTGCGTAGACATGGGCCGCGACCTGCACCGCGTAGTAAAAAGCCGGCAGCGCCGAGGCCCTGATGGTCCCGTTTCGCGCCATGAGCCGCAATTCCCCCTTTCCCTTGTAGAGCGCCACCGGCGTGATGAGGAGGACGAGCAGCGGGAGGTAGAAGGCCGCGAAGAAAAGGGGTGAGGAGGCCGCTATGGCCCGTTTGCCGAGGGTGGAGGTGACGCTGTAGATGACCGCGACACCCATCATGCAGAGCGAGCCGTGTTCATGCAGCAGCGCCCGAAAGGGCGCCAGGATTCCGCTCTGCCCGCGCCTGGCATTGAGGAGGTAGCTCCCGAGGGCGATCAGCACGATTCCGGCGGCGCCGCAAAGCGAGATCCTCTCCCCCAAAATCAGGAACGGCACCACCAGGAGCAGCAGCGGCGTGAGCGAGAGCAGGGGGAGGGTGAGGTTCAGCGGGGAGAGCTTGAGCGCCTTGGTGTAGAGGATGATCGCCAGCGCCTCGAGCGGCAGTGCGCCGAGGGCGCAGAGGTAGAATTCGGCGCCAAGCGGGGGGATGGCGATGAAGGGGAGCGGGATCAGAAAGAGCGGCAGCGCCGGCAGCAGCCTGAGCCAGGCCACCAGGTACTCGTTGTGCCCGGCCAGCGCCTTCTTGGTCAGGGCGTCGCTGGTGGCGAGACAGAAGGCGGAGAGCAGGGTGAGCGGGAGCCAGAGCGGTATCATGGGGGAAATCATAGCATGTTTCAGGGGGAACGCTGCACCGGGCGGCTGCGCGGGGCGCGAAAAAAACCGGACGGGGGTTGACTCCGACCCGAAAGGAGGGCCTAATTGTGAGGTGTAGCGGACGACAACCCCAGATCAGGCGGTGCACAATGGCAAAGAGTCTGTTGATCCCATCCATTGAAGAAAGGCTGCGCGGCATCATCGAGGTGAGCCGGAGGAACCTGCGGGAGCATGGTGTGGCAAAGGGGGAGCGGCTCAGGCCCACCGTCACCTTGACCAGGGAGTTCGGCTGTGAGGGGTACCCCATCGCCGTGAAGCTGCAGGCGCTGCTGGAACAGCGAAGCGGCGCATCGTGGGTGGTGATGGACCGGGCGCTCCTGGAAACGGTGGCGAAGGATCAGCACCTCAGCGCGCAGATCCTGGAAAACATCGGCGTCCGCAACCGCTTTCTGGACGACATGCTCTCCACCTTTTCCCATCGCTGGAAAAGCGACAAGGATTACTACCGGCTTTTGTGCCGCCAGATCGTTGCCCTGGCGCAGGAAGGGAACGTGATCCTGATCGGCCGCGGGGCCGCGATTCTCACCCAGGAGATGGGGAACTGCTTCCATTTCAGGGTCGTCGCCCCGATGCGTTTCAAGGTCGGCTCCATCGTGGCCCGGACCCATTTGCCGCCCGATGAGGCGCAGGACCTGGTGCATGACCGGCAGCGGCAAAGGGACGCCTTCCTGAAGGATTTCCTGGGGCGCGACATCGCCGACCCGACACTCTACCATCTACTCTTCAACAACGCGAGGTTCAGCGCCGAACGGATTGCGGCGCTGATGGCCGAAGTCGTCATCCCCGGCGAGGCGGCGGGTTGACCGCGCTAGTCCAGGCGCTTCCCTGCGGCCTTCAAAGCCTGAATTTAAACCTGTCCGGACCCGGAGGTGACACATGAAACGGCATGAGAACGCATTGGGGATTCAAGAAGGCGCCTGTAACCTGAGGGCTATAGCGAGGTCGCTGGTGGACGCGGCAGACGAGGCGGCGGGCGAGGGGGTCGGCGCGGAGCAGGATGCGGCGGTCCGGATGATCGTGCACCGGCTCGCCCGGCTCTGCAGGGTGGACGATATCGCCTGCGGCTACGATGCCGTGACTCTGGCGGATACCTACTGCACGCTTATGCATGAGTGTAAAGCGAGGGCGCAGGAGGGGAGGATGGACCCCGTGCGGATCGACAACTCGGTGATTACTCTGAAGGCTGCTGGCCAGGCCGGGCTGCCGGAGAGCGTTCAAGGGTAATCAGGGAGACCTCGGGCCTGATGTTGAAACGCAGGGGGAGCGCGCTTTCCCCGAGCCCCCCGCTCACGATCAAAGTGGTAGCGCCGGAACTGTAGAGCCCGTAGTCCCAGCGGGGGAAGAACCCCATGCCGGGGACGAAAGGGGCGCCGAGGATCGGGAGGCGGACCTGGCCCCCGTGGGTGTGTCCCGCGAGCACGAGGTCCAGCCCGTTTCTCACCGCCTCCGGATAGGGGTGCGGCGAATGGGCCAGCAGCAGCCGCGGCGAGAGATTTTCGGTGCCGCGCAGCGCCTGTTCCAGATGAGCCCGCAAGGTTACCGGGTCATCCACGCCGACGATCCAGATCCGATCCTGCCCCCTCTCAAGCGGAGCAGCACTGTTCGAGAGCACCCGTACCCCCACTTCCCGCAGCCTGCCGTTAAATTCCGCCCCGCGCTCCAAGCGCCAATCGTGGTTGCCGGAGACCGAATAGACTGGGCGTCCCGAGATCGCCTGGATCCCGGCGATCAGCTCCAGGGCCGGGGTGAGCCGTGGCCGGTCGCCGGTCACCAGATCGCCGGTGAGAGCAACCATGTCGAAGCTCTCCTGCCTGAGGATCTGGATCAGGTCCTCACCTGCGCTGCCGAATTCCTTGTCGTGCAGATCGCTCAGGTGCAGGATGGTAAACCCTGCGAAGGCCGGCGGCAGGGCGCGTATCGCCACCCGGTAGCGGCGCACCGCTACAGAAAGCCTCTCCAGATAAAGATACGGGAAGATCGATACCCCCCCCATAAGGAACATGCGTCGTGTCATGGCTGTCATCTGGGGACCCTCGCGAACAGATTCAAATTCGAACAGGTTTAAGTACCCATTATACACCCCGCAGGCGCAAAACATATCTCCACCTCCCTGGGCCGAAGGGAGGCGGGGGAGGGGCGCTGTAGACTCGGCATCGGGGAATTTTTGACTTCCGGCGGGCCGGGCGCTATGATGGGTACCGTGACGGAAAGGGAGGGGCGAATGGCGGAATTTGCGGTGAGCGTGGAGAAGAACCGCTGGCTCAAGGCTAAGATGGAACTGCTCGGCGTGGGAGAGGGAGACTTGGAGGAGCGTTTCATCCATGCCTCGGGACGCGGCGGGCAGCACGTCAACAAGAGTTCCTCGTGCGTGTACTTGAAGCATATCCCGACCGGGGTCGAGGTGAAGTGCATGGAGGCGCGCAGCCAGTCCCTGAACCGCTTCCTTGCCAGGCGCTACCTGCTGGCAAAGGTGGAGGCGCTCGCGGGCGGGGTCACCGGGAAGGATCTGGAGGCGGAAAAGCTCAAGAGGCAGAAGGCGCGGCGCAAGAGGCGCAGCGGTGCCAAGTATGCAAACCCTGCTGCATCGTCAGTGGAGACGGTCAGCGGCGATGAAGGTTGAGTCGTTTTCCAAAGCCGGACCTTGAACACCAGACACAGCACCGCATAAAAAAAGTTGACAAGGTTCCACACTGAAGGGTATAAATAAATATCCTCAATAAGACCTTTAATAAAAACCCCTATAGTTTCTCATTCCAAACTCGTACCGACACCTCAGGGTTACTAATTCATAGATCATTTACACATTAGGTAGTCCCGCATGCACGTCGTGCCCACTCCGTGAAAGACACCAGCTACTCGCATCCTCGCATCCAGGCCTTGCCGATACGATCTACATTTGCGCCATATCAGGAGAACAGATGAACCTACAGGAACTGAAAGAGAAGAAAATCAACGATCTGACGGCGATCGCCAAGGGGCTGAACATCGAGGGTGCCTCGAGTCTGCGCAAGCAGGACATGATCTTTGCCATCCTGAACGCCCAGACCGAGAAAAACGGCATGATCTTCGGCGAAGGGGTGCTGGAAACGCTGCCGGACGGCTTCGGCTTCCTGAGGGCGCCGGACTACAACTACCTCCCGGGGCCGGACGACATCTACGTATCCCCTTCCCAGATCCGCCGCTTCAACCTGCACACCGGCGACACGGTGGCCGGCCAGATCAGGCCCCCGAAGGAAGGGGAGCGCTACTTCGCCCTGCTGAAGGTGGAGACGGTGAACCACGAGTCGCCAGAGGTGGCCCGCGACAAGATCCTCTTCGACAACCTGACTCCGCTGTATCCCGAGGAAAAGCTGAAGCTGGAGACGACCCACGACAACATGTCGACCCGGGTGATGGAGCTGATCGCGCCCATCGGCAAGGGGCAGAGGGGGCTCATCGTGGCGCCGCCCAGGACCGGCAAAACCATGCTGATCCAGAACATCGCCAACTCCATCGCAGAGAACCACCCCGAGGTCTTCCTCATCGTCCTTTTGATCGACGAGCGGCCGGAAGAGGTGACCGACATGCAGCGCTCCGTGCGGGGCGAGGTGATCTCCTCTACCTTCGACGAGCCGGCATCGCGCCACATCCAGGTGGCCGAGATGGTCATCGAGAAGGCGAAAAGGCTCGTGGAGCACAAGCGTGACGTGGTCATCCTGCTCGACTCCATCACCCGCCTGGCGCGCGCCTACAACACGGTGATCCCGCCCTCCGGCAAGATCCTCTCCGGCGGCGTCGATTCCAACGCGCTGCACAAGCCGAAGCGCTTCTTCGGCGCGGCCCGCAACATCGAGGAGGGGGGGTCGCTCACCATCATCGCCACCGCGCTCGTCGATACCGGCTCCAAGATGGACGAGGTGATCTTCGAGGAGTTCAAGGGGACCGGCAACATGGAGCTCCACTTGGACCGCAAGCTGGTGGAAAAGAGGACCTTCCCCGCCATCGACATCAACAAGTCCGGCACCAGGAAGGAGGAGTTGCTGATCGAAAAGGCGTCCCTGAACCGGATCTGGATCCTCAGGAAGGTGCTCCATCCCATGAACGTGGTCGATTCCATGGAGTTCCTGATATCCAAGCTCAGCAGCACCAAGAGCAACCAGGCGTTTCTCGATTCCATGAGCAAGTGAAAAAAGTGTTGAAAGTTTGTGGCGAAGATGCTATTTGTAAATACTTTCTGGCTTAAAATTATGCATAGGTAAACGGGGCATGCCCCGCGAGGAGGAAGATATGAAAGAAGGAATCCATCCCAAGTACGAAGAAATTACCGTGAAGTGTCTTTGCGGTAACGTATTCCAGAGCCGTTCCACCAAGTCCGAGATCTCCACGGAAATCTGTTCGCAGTGCCATCCGTTCTACACCGGCAAGCAGAAGCTGATCGATACCGCCGGCCGCGTGGAGCGTTTCCGCAAGAGATACAACATTGCGGCAGCGCCTGTAGAAGAATAGAGGCTCTCGCGTTTGCGGATCCGTTGAAGGGGATTTTGTCTATGGCGAAATCCCCTTATTTCGTTTTCTGTAGCGACGCGTTGCCTGCGTTTTCTGAGACGCGTCGCCTGCGTCTCGTAGAAGGATCTTCATGAAGGTTGCGCTTCTCCAACACACCCCTGAGCCCGAGCTTACCGTCGCGTTGGCTGCGCGGCTCTGCTATTCGCAGGTCGACATCGAGGCGCTCAAGGAGAGACTCTCCGGCGCCGACATCAACAATTTCCTGGACAAGATCATGTCGCTCGGACACCAGTCCGTGCTGGAGCACGCCTCTTTCACCTTCGGGGTGGAGGGGATCTCCCGGGTGACCAGCCACCAGCTGGTCCGGCACCGCGTCGCCTCCTACTCCCAGCAGTCCCAGCGTTACGTCTCCCACAAGGAGCGCTTCGCGGTCGTCACCCCCCCCTCCATCGCCGGAAATCCGGAGCATGCCGCGCTTTTCGAGGCGCAGGTCGCCGCGCTGCACGCAGCCTACGCCTCCCTGATCGAGGCGGGGATACCCGCCGAGGACGCCCGTTACCTGCTCCCCAACGCCACCGAGACCAAGATCCTGGTCACCATGAACGCCCGGGAACTGCTCCATTTCTTCGCGGTCCGCTGCTGCGAGCGTGCCCAGTGGGAGATCAGGGCGATGGCGGTGGAGATGCTGAGGCTGGTGCGGCCGGTGGCGCCCACGATTTTCAGGAGCGCCGGTCCCGGCTGCCTGGCCGGACCATGCCCCGAGGGGGCCATGTGCTGCGGCAAGATGGCCGAGGTGAGGAGATTTTTCCAGGGGATGTAAGGGGTGCCAAGCCGCTGGCCGCGCAGCCTCCCCGCCTCATGCCGCTTTTCCCGTACCCGGCTTCAACCAAAGAAGCAATTAAACACAAGAGCCACCGAGGACACAGAGAAAACCAGGCAAAATCATTGTGGTGCAATCAACAGCCCGAAACCGGGGGGCATAACCAAGAGCAGGTCGATTTTTTCTGTAGTAATTCGTGTTTCCTCTGTGCCCCCTGTGGCTCACTGTTTCGAATGCCGTTTATAGGTTTAACCACGAGGTAACAATGTCAAAAATAAACATCGGCGGACAGGCTGTTCTCGAAGGGGTGATGATGCGTGCCCCGCGCTCGCTGGCCATCGCAGTGAGACGCCCGGACGGGGAAATCTCCGTCAAGAGCGAAATGGTCATTCCCCTCTCGGAGAGGTTTCCGATCGTAAAGCTCCCGATTGTCAGGGGCGCGGTGGCACTCTTCGCGTCTCTCATCATCGGTATCAAGGCGCTCAATTTCTCCGCCAACGAGGCGCTCGCCGAAGGGGAGGAGAAGGAAGAACTCTCCCCCTGGGCCATGGGTGGCACCATGGCAGCTGCCTTCGGCTTCGGGATACTCCTTTTCTTCATCATGCCGCTCTACCTGACCAAGCTTCTGGTCCCGGTCATCGGCGGCTCCAACATCATATTCAACCTGGTGGACGGGGCGATCCGCGTAGCGGTCTTTATCATCTACATCGTCGGGATCTCCCGCATGGCTGACATCCAGCGGGTGTTCCAGTACCACGGGGCCGAGCACAAATCGATCTTCACCTTCGAGGCGGGCGAGGAGCTGATCGTCGAGAACGTCCGCAAGTACAGCTGCCTGCACCCGCGCTGCGGCACCAGCTTTCTGCTGATCGTCATGCTGGTGAGCATCCTGATCTTCTCCCTGATTCCGAAGCTCTGGCCCTTCTACCTGAAGGGTGGGGCCAGGATCTTCCTGTTGCCGGTCATCGCCGGGGTTTCTTACGAGATCCTGAAGTGGACGGCGAAGCACGACGGCCATCCGCTGGTGAAGCTGGTGATCTCCCCGGGGCTCGCCCTGCAGCGCCTGACCACCAGGGAGCCGGACGACAGCCAGATCGAGGTGGCGATCCGCTCCATGCAGGTGGCGCTGGAACTGAACGACGGCTACAAGGACGACCGGCTCGTGGTGTGAAAAAAGCAGATTGAGGTTGAGGTTTAGGCTGAGGACGTTAGCCAACTTTTGATTTTTTTTGAGGGTTTTTATGTTTAATAAGTTGGCGGAGTTTGAAGTACGTTTTGAAGAGGTGGAATCGCTCCTTTCCGACCCCGAGGTGCTGGCAAACCAGCCCGAGTTCAGGCGGCTCTCCAAGGAGCATTCCTCTCTCGCCGAACTGGTCGCGGCCTTTCGCGAATACAAGAAGATAATCGCAGACATGGAGGACAATCGCGAACTCCTGAAGGAGCCGGACCAGGAGATGCGGGAGATGGCCCAGGCCGAACTCCTTGCCCTGGAAGTGCGCCGCAGCACCCTGGAGAGCGAGATCAAGCTGCTGCTGCTCCCCAAGGACCCCAACGACGACAAGAGCGTCGTGCTGGAGATCCGTGCCGGAACCGGCGGGGACGAGTCCGCTCTCTTCGCGGGGGACCTGTTCCGCATGTACTCGCGCTTCGCCGAGCTGAACCGGTGGCGCGTCGAGGTGATATCTGCCTCCGAGTCCGATAAGGGGGGCTATAAGGAGGTCGTGGCACTGATCGAGGGGAGCGGGGTGTTCGCGAGGCTCAAGTACGAGTCGGGGACCCATCGCGTCCAGCGGGTGCCGGAGACCGAGGCGCAGGGGCGCATCCACACCAGCGCCTGCACCGTCGCGGTGCTGCCCGAGGCGGAAGACGTCGACATCGACATCAACCCGGCCGATCTCAAGATAGACGTCTATCGCTCCTCCGGCGCGGGCGGACAGCATGTCAACACGACCGACTCCGCGGTGCGGATCACCCACCTGCCGACCGGAACCGTGGTCGCCTGCCAGGAAGAGCGCAGCCAGATAAAAAACCGCGCCAAGGCGATGAAGGTGCTGAAGTCGCGCATCCTCGACGCCATGGTGAGTGCGCAAAACGCCATAATGGCCGCGGATCGCAAGAGCCAGGTCGGCAGCGGCGACAGGAGCGAGAGGATCCGGACCTACAATTTCCCGCAGGGGAGGATGACCGACCACAGGATCGGGCTCACCCTGTACCGCCTCGACGCCATCATGGCAGGCGACATCGCCGAGATCGCCGACGCCCTGCGCGCCCACTACCAGATGGAGGCGCTGCAGGCGCAAAGCGAAGTGAACTGACAGGTGAAGTAGACGACTCGCGGGTAATGGGCGGTCGGTTGCGCTCAGGCGATAATGATCCATGGCACGAGACACAATTATGACGACGACGCAGCAGGAAAAATGGGACGTCCTCAGGATACTCAACTGGACCAAGGGGTATCTGGCGGATAAGGGTGTGGAGAATCCTCGGCTCGAGGCCGAGTGGATGCTCTGCGAGGCGCTTTCCCTTGACCGCGTCGGTCTCTACCTCAACTTCGACAAGCCGCTTGCCGAGGCAGAGCTTTCCGCCTACCGCGGCATGGTGGCGCGGCGCGGCAGGCGCGAACCGCTGCAGTATATTCTGGGGAGCCAGGAGTTCATGGGACTCGATTTCCAGGTGACTCCCGCGGTCCTGATTCCAAGGCACGACACCGAGGTGCTCGTCGCCGAGGGGGTGAAAAGGGGAAGCGCTGCGCGCACTCTCCTGGACATCGGGTCCGGCAGCGGCTGCGTGGCTGTGGCCCTCGCCAAGGCGCTTCCCGAGGCCGAAATCTGCTCCGTCGATATATCCGGCGAGGCGCTCGCCGTTGCCCGTGACAACGCGCTGAAAAACGGCGTGACGGTGCAGTTTTTCCAGGGGTCGCTCTTCGATCCTTTTACCGGCCGGCGCTTCGACATGATCCTTTCCAACCCACCCTACATACCGGCGGCGCAGCTTGCCACCCTGCAGCAGGAGGTGCGCGGCTTTGAGCCCCTTGGTGCCCTGGACGGCGGAGCCGACGGCCTCGACTTTTACCGGGCCATAGTCGCCCGGGCCCCCGACCACCTGACGCCTGGGGGCTGGCTGTTGTTCGAGGTCGGCGCGGGGCAGGCACCCGAGGTGCTCGGACTGTTGCAGGACGGCGGGCTCTCTGCGGACTGTTTCACAGCCCTGGACCCCGCCGGCATCGAGCGGGTGGTGGGCGGCAGGTTGGCCGACTAGCCTAAGACGATACAACCCCCTTCATTTTCGAGACTGGGCAATAACGTGACAACACACATCAACAGAGGTACGCAGTGGACAAACTGGTAATAAAAGGCGGCATTAAGCTCTCCGGCGAGGTAACCGTGAGCGGTTCGAAAAACGCCGCCCTCCCCATATTCATCTCCACCCTCCTGGCACCCGGCTGCCACGAGATCAGCAACGTCCCGTTCCTGCGGGACATCAATACCACCATCAAGGTGCTGGAGCACCTGGGCGCCAGCGTGGAAGGCAGGGGCAACGTCGTCAAGATCGACACCACGAATGTGAACAGCTTCGAGGCGACCTACGATCTGGTGCGCACCATGCGTGCCTCGGTTCTCGTGCTCGGGCCGCTCCTGGCACGCTTTGGCCAGGCCCGGGTCTCGCTTCCCGGCGGCTGCGCCATCGGCGCCCGCCCGATCAACCTGCACCTGAAGGGGCTTGCCGCGCTGGGCGCCGAGATCACCCTGGAGCACGGGTACGTCGAGGCCAAGGCGAAGCGGCTCAAAGGGGCGAGGATCCACTTCGACGTTTCCACCGTAGGCGGGACCGAACAGCTCCTGATGGCGGCAGCGACCGCCAAGGGTGAAACGATCCTGGAAAATGCGGCGCGCGAGCCCGAGATCGTCGACCTTGCCGAGATCCTCACCAAGATGGGAGCGCAGATCGAGGGCGCCGGGACCGACACCATCCGTATCACGGGCGTGGAGTCGCTCAGCCCCGCGCAGCACTCCGTCATGCCGGACCGGATCGAGGCGGGAACCTTCATGGTGGCCGCAGCCATCACCGGCGGCGACATCAAGATCTGCAACATGCGCCTTGACCACCTGGACGCCCTGGCGTTCAAACTGCAGGATGCCGGGGTCGAAATCACCAACAAGGACAACGTGGTCCGGGTGAAGGGTCCCAGGAAGATCAAGGGTGTCAACATCAAGACCAGGCCGTACCCGGGTTTCCCGACCGACATGCAGGCCCAGTTCATGGCGCTCATGTGCATCGCCGAAGGGGCGAGCGTCATCTCCGAGAACATCTTCGAGAACCGCTTCATGCACGTCTCCGAGCTGCTCCGCTTCGGTGCCGACATCGTCGTCGAGGGGAACAGTGCCACGGTCAAGGGTGTCAAGAAGCTCTCTGGTGCGCCTGTCATGGCGACGGATCTGCGCGCCTCGGCCTCCCTGATCCTCGCTGCCCTGGCGGCGGACAACGTCAGCGAGATCTCCCGCATCTATCACCTGGACCGCGGTTACGATTCCATAGAGAAGAAGCTCGCGGCTCTCGGCGCGGACATCGTCCGGGTACAGGATAACAGCCAGTAGGGGCTGAAGGGAAATTAGTCCGTAGATTGGGGTGACCCCCGACATTGCGCCGTTGGGGTCGTCTCGACAACCCCAGACTACAAAATCTTTGATACGTTTACATGCTTGCTGTCCTTGACCAATGAGGTTTTTAATGACTGATTTCATCACCATTGCAATCCCGAAGGGGCGGATCCTGCAGGATTCCGTCGCCCTCTTCAAGAAGATCGGCATCGACTGCGAGGAACTGCTCTCCGATACCAGGAAGCTCGTGTTCGAGAACGAGGCCCAGAAGATGCGCTACATGATCGTCAGGGCGACCGACGTGCCGACCTACGTGGAGTACGGCTGCGCGGACCTCGGCATCGTCGGCAAGGATACCCTGATGGAGCAGGAAAAGGACCTCTACGAGCCTCTTGACCTCAAGTTCGGCTACTGCCGCATGATAATCGCCGAGCCGGTGGAGCTCTCGAGCAAGGACGACCCGTCCGCCTGGAACAACATCAGGATCGCCACCAAGTACCCCAACGTCACCGAGAAGTATTTCGCAGCCAAGGGGATACAGGTGGAGCTGATCAAGCTGTACGGTTCCATCGAGCTGGCTCCGATCGTGGGGCTCTCCGAGAGGATCGTGGACCTGGTTTCCACCGGTGAGACCCTGAAGCAGAACGGCCTGGCGGAGGTGGAGACCATTGCCGAGATCACCTGCCGGCTGGTCGTGAACCGGGCGAGCCTCAAGACCAAGCACGAGAGGATCTCGAAGATCATCGAGGGGCTGGAGCAGCATATTTAGCGAGGTGCTTCGTGGAAAATGGGTTGGCTGATGCGTTCTTGAATTTCTATCAGAAAATGCTCAAACCTGAATTTGATGCCATCAAAGCTAAACAGGTCGAGCACGACGAACGTTTTTCCGACGTGTTGGGTCATTTAGACACTCTTTACAATCGGCTTGGGAAATTGGAAGACGAGTATCTGATGATGAACGACAGGCTGAAGCGTATCGAGGATTAATCGCATCAGGTTACACGAAGCGTTCTGATTCGGTCTGGAAGGTATATTGCTGAATTCAATGCCATGTAGTTACGGGGTCTAAACATGCAGTTCCTCGATATCAGGGAAGAAGGTTTTGAGGCGAAGTTTTCCGCCATCGTTGAGCGCGGCGAGGAGTCGGGCCGCGAGGTGGAGGAGGTGGTCCAGGGGATCATCGCCCAGGTGCGCAGCCGCGGGGACGAGGCGCTGCTGGAATACACCAGGCGCTTCGACCGGCTGGAGTGCGAGGCAAGCGCCCTCGAGGTGACGCAGGCGGAATTCGACCAGGCGTTTGCCTTCGTCGACGAGCAGGACCTGGCGGCCCTGCGGCACGCGGTCGAGCGGGTGACACGTTTTCATGAGAAGCAGAAGCAGCAGAGCTGGCTCTCCACCGAGGAGCCTGACATCATGCTGGGACAGAAGGTGACCCCGCTTGCCAGGGTCGGCATCTACGTTCCCGGCGGTAAGGCCTGCTACCCGTCCAGCGTCATCATGAACGCGGTTCCCGCCAAGGTCGCGGGGGTCGGCGAAATCATCATGGTAGCGCCTGCGCCGGGGGGAGAAACCAATCCGCACGTGCTGGTGGCAGCAAAGCTGGCCGGAGTCGACCGTGTGTTCCGGATCGGCGGCGCCCAGGCGGTTGCGGCGCTTGCCTATGGCACCAAGACCATCCCGAAGGTGGACAAGATCACCGGCCCGGGGAACATCTACGTGGCGACGGCGAAGAAGCTCGTCTTCGGACAGGTCGGCATCGACATGATCGCGGGGCCGAGCGAGATCCTGGTGGTCAACGACGGCAGCGGCAACCCCGCCCACATCGCAGCCGACCTGCTGTCGCAGGCCGAGCACGATGAGCTCGCCTCCTCGGTGCTGATCACGACCGAGCGCTCCTTCGGCGAGCAGGTGGCGGCGGAGGTCGAGCGCCAGCTGCTGGAGCTCTCCCGGCAGGGTATCGCGCGCAAGTCGTGGGAATCGTTCGGCGTCATCATCGTCGCCGGGACCCTGGACGAGGCGATTTCCTTCTCCAACAGGATCGCTCCCGAGCACCTGGAGCTGGCAGTGGAGAACCCGTTCGAGATACTGCCGCTCATCAGCAACGCCGGCGCGATCTTCATGGGGCACTACACCCCGGAGGCCGCGGGTGACTACCTGGCCGGCCCCAACCACACACTCCCCACCGGCGGCACCGCGCGGTTCTTTTCGCCGCTCTCGGTGGACGACTTCGTGAAGAAGAGTTCCATCATCCACTTCACCAAGGGCGGCCTGCAGAGGGTCGGGGACGACATCGTCAGGATCGCGGGGCTGGAGGGGCTCGATGCCCACGGCAGATCGGTGAGCCTCAGGCTCGACCGGTAGTTTTCAATGTGCAGCTTGCAATTATAGGAGGAGGCGACCATGGCCAGAACGGCAGTCATCGAACGGATCACCAAGGAAACCCAGATCAAGCTCTCCCTCACCATTGACGGGAAGGGGGAGGCGCGGATAGCCACTTCCGTTCCCTTTCTGGACCACATGCTGGACCTCTTCGCCCGTCACGGCCTGTTCGATCTCCATATCGAGGCAAAAGGGGACATCGACATCGACTTCCACCACACGGTGGAGGACATCGGCATCGTGCTGGGAGCCGCCTTCAAGGAGGCGTTGGGTGACAAGTGCGGCATCCGCCGCTACGGACAGGCGGTCGTTCCGATGGACGAGACCCTGGCCAGCGTCGCGACCGACCTTTCCGGCAGGCCGTACCTGGTCTACAACGTCCAGCTTCCCAAGGTGAAGATCGGGGATTTCGACGTGGAGCTGGTGCACGAGTTCTTCCAGGGCTTCGTGAACCACTGCGGCGCAAACCTGCATGTGAACGTCATGTACGGCAACAACGTGCACCATATCCTGGAGGCCTGCTTCAAGGCGGCGGCGCGGGCGCTCGACCTCGCGACGCAGATCGACCCGCGCATCGAAGGGGTCATGTCGACCAAGGGGAAGCTGTAAGTAGGCAATTGACAATTGACAATTGGAAGACAGTTTCGCACCGGCAGATGGCTCTGCCCGTCTGCGCCAGAAGGATTTTCATATGATCGCAATAATTGACTATGGCATGGGGAATCTCCGCTCGGTTCAGAAGGGGTTCGAGAAGGTCGGCTTCGACGCCGTCGTCACCTCCGATCCCAAGGTGCTGCTCGATGCGCAACGGGTGGTCCTTCCCGGCGTCGGCGCCTTCCGCGACTGCATGAAGAACCTGGAGCAAGGCGGTTTCGTCGAGCCGATCCTCAGGGTGGTCCGTGAAGGGAAGCCTTTCCTCGGCATCTGCCTCGGCCTGCAGCTCCTCTTCACCGAGAGCGAGGAGTTCGGCCTGCACCAGGGGCTGAACGTGATCCCCGGCCGGGTGCTCCGCTTTCCGGAAGGTATGCAGGAGGCGGGCGAGAGCCTCAAGGTCCCCCACATGGGATGGAACCAGCTCTCCATCAAGCGCCCCGCCCCGGTATTCGAGGGCGTGGACCAAGGGACCAACGTCTATTTCGTGCACTCCTACTACGTGAAGCCCGACGACGACGGCGTCGTGGCAGCGACTACCAGCTACGGCATCGAATTCTGCTCTGCGATCTGGCGCGACAACGTCGTGGCGACCCAGTTCCACCCGGAGAAGTCGCAGGACAAGGGCTTGGCGATGCTCAGGAACTTCGCGCTGATGAAATGATGCTTGGCATCGACCCTCCGCGCCGACGCAATGAAAGCCAGCTGGCATAAACCAACCAAACGGCGCTCGTACCGGGCGCCATAATTCGCATAGCTTCCGGAGTCGAAATGATTGTCATTCCAGCGATTGATCTGAAGGGTGGCTGCTGCGTCCGTCTCGAGCAGGGCCTCATGGAGAAGGACACGGTTTTCAACGACGACCCCGCGGCACAGGGAGCGGAGTGGCAGCGGCAGGGCGGCGAGATCCTCCATATCGTCGATCTGGACGGAGCCTTCGCCGGCGAGCCTAAGAACCGGGGGGCAATCGAGGCGATCGTCAAGGCCGTCACCATCCCGACCCAGCTCGGCGGCGGGATCAGGGACATCGCGACGGTCGAGGCGTACCTCTCGCTCGGCATCGGCCGGGTGATCATCGGCACCGCGGCCCAGAGGAACCCGGAATTCGTCAAGGAGGCCTGCGCGCTTTTCCCGGGACGGATCGTGGTCGGCATCGACGCGAAGGACGGCATGGTAGCGGTCCAGGGGTGGGCCGAGGTGACCGGGGTCACGGCGACCGACCTGGCCAGGAAGTTAGAGGGGTACGGCGTCTCTGCCATCATCTACACGGACATCAGCCGCGACGGCATGATGCAGGGGCCGAACATCCAGGCGACCAAGGCGCTGGCCGAGTCGATCAGCATTCCGGTCATCGCCTCGGGGGGGCTGTCGTCGCTCAAGGACATCGAGAACCTGATGGCGATCGAGTCCTCGGGCGTCACCGGCGTCATAACCGGGAAGGCGATCTACAGCGGTGCCATCAAGCTCGCCGAAGCGATCGCTATGACTAAGAGACAGGGTTAAGATTGAGATTAAGATTGAGGATAGACTTAATCTAACACCCCAAGTAACCCGGTCTCAGCCTTCATCTTAATCTTTATCTTAATCTTAATCTGGAGTTCAGATGCTGACCAAAAGAATAATTCCCTGCCTCGACGTGAAGGGGGGGCGGGTAGTGAAAGGTGTCCAGTTCCTCGGGTTGCGCGATGCCGGCGATCCGGTCGAGATTGCCGAGCTTTACGACAGCCAGGGTGCGGACGAACTCACCTTCCTCGACATCACGGCGTCCTCGGATGACCGGGACATCATCATCGACGTGGTGCGCCGCACCGCCGAGCGGGTCTTCATGCCGCTTACCGTCGGCGGTGGCGTCAGGGTGGTGGAGGATATCAGGCGGCTTCTGAACGCCGGCGCCGACAAGGTCTCCATCAACACGGCGGCCGTGAGCCGCCCGGAGTTCGTCAGCGAGGCGGCCGAGAAATTCGGTTCCCAGTGCACGGTGGTCGCCATCGACGCGCGCAGCAGGGCCGGCGGCGGCTGGGAGGTCTACACCCACGGCGGCAGGAACCCGACCGGGATCGACGTCATCGAGTGGGCGCACCGGATGGAGAGCATGGGCGCCGGCGAGATCCTGCTCACCAGCATGGACCGCGACGGCACCAAGGACGGCTACGACCTGCCGCTCACCCGCGCCGTGGTCGACGCGGTCAGCATCCCGGTCATCGCCTCGGGCGGCGTCGGCGGGCTGTCCCATCTCTACGACGGCTTCACCAAGGCCGGCGCCAGCGCCTGTCTCGCTGCCTCCATTTTCCACTACCGCGAACACACCATCGAGGAGGCGAAGCAGTACCTCCGCGAAAGAGGCGTTCCGGTTCGGCTGTAATCTTCGACACTTTCCCGTGACAGGAGCAAATGATGGAAAAAGCAAACGACGATATCCTGGCCGCGGTGTACCGCGTCATCCAGGAGCGCAAGGCGAACCCGAGCGAATCCTCCTACACCGCAAGCCTCATGGCGAAGGGGATCGACAAGATCCTGAAGAAGATCGGGGAGGAGGCGACCGAGGTCGTCATCGCCGGCAAGGGGGGGAAGCGCGAGGAGATCGTCTACGAGACGGCGGACCTCATCTTCCACAACCTGGTCCTGCTCGGTTTCTACGATATCGACCCGGAAGAGGTCTATAGCGAACTGCGCCGCCGCTTCGGCATCTCGGGGATCGCCGAGAAGGAATCGCGGGCCGTCTGAAGCTGCCAAACCCAGAAATTCCTTGACAATTGACCTATTCATGATATATTGCTCTTTCCTTGAATAATGTCTGCCGGCGCGATCTACCCACAAAGTTTGTAAATCTAGATAAGAGAGGGGGGGAATATGAATGCCGGGAGTAAAAGTAAAAGAAGCTGAACCGTTTGAGCTTGCACTGAAAAAGTTCAAGAAGCAGTGCGAGAAAGCTGGGATACTGTCTGAGGTGCGTAAGAGAGAGCACTACGAAAAGCCGAGTATCAAGAAGAAGAAAAAGGCTATTGCGGCGCGCAAGCGCGCCCTGAAGAAACAGCGTAAGATGGTTGACTAAGAGGGACGTATGCAACTGCGTGAGAGACTGACAGCGGAGATGAAAAAAGCCATGAAGAGCCGCGACGCACTGCGGCTCACCACCATCCGCGGTGTCATCTCTTCGGTTAAAAACCGGGACATCGAACTCAGGCGCGAACTGACCGATCCGGAGATCACCGAAACCATCGTCACCCTCTGCAAGCAGCGCCGGGAATCCATCAGGCTCTTTAAGGAAGCAGGCAGGCAAGAGTTGGTGGATAAAGAGGAGGCGGAGCTCGCGCTCCTTCTGGAATTCCTCCCCCAGCAGCTGACACGGGAAGAGCTGGAGTCCCTCGTGGACCAGGCAATCTCGGAGACTTCCGCCTCTAGCGGAAAGGATCTGGGCAAGGTCATGAAGGCCCTGCAACCGTCCGTCTCCGGCCGCGCAGATGGCAAGCTGGTGAGCGAAGTTGTAAAGGAAAAACTCGCGTAAATATCGCCCCCGGGACGATCTCCCGGGGGTGGTTGCGGGTTCTTGGTTAAATGAGTGGGGGCGAATCTAGCGATTGCCCCTTCTTTTACTTTGTAGCTGCTTCCAGGTGCTTGCATGATTCTCGATATCTTTATCTGGGTAGTACTTATCTTTTTTGTCGTAAAGGGTTTCTCCAAGGGACTGGTGCGGGAAGCTTGCTCTCTGCTTGGCCTTGTTCTCGGCGGCTGGGCCGCCTTCAGGTACTATTCCTTTTTCAGCCAGGGAATAAGAGCATTCATCAATCTTCCGCCGCATGTCGCACAGCCGCTTTCCTTTTTCCTCATCTTCGCGCTTTTCGGCATCCTCTTCTATCTCCTCGGCCATCTGCTCACCGTCATCTTCAAGATCATGCTGCTGGGAGGAATTAACCGGATCGGCGGCATCGTGTTCGGCTTTCTCGAGGGGGGCTTCGTCCTCTGCATGATCCTCTATCTCGGGACCACCAAACCGGTGCCGGACAAGTTGAAGGGGTTCATCTCCGGCTCGAAGACCGCACAGGCTTTCGTGGCGACCGGCGGGAGCATCGCTTCCGGATGGGAAGGGGCCACACGAAGGGAACCGCCTCCGACAGGAGCGCGCAGGAAATAAGGAATAAGACGTGTCGATGATACCGGACGAGAAGGTTAGGGAGGTGCGCGAGAGGGCCCCCATCCTCGAGGTCATCTCCGACTACATGAGCCTCAGGAAATCCGGGGCCAACTACCAGGGCCTCTGCCCGTTCCACGGCGAAAAGAGCCCGTCGTTCAACGTGAACCCGGCGCGCGGCATCTTCCACTGCTTCGGCTGCGGCGCCGGCGGCAACGTGGTCACCTTCGTCATGCGCATGGAGGGGATGAATTTTCCTACCGCGGTGAAGTTCCTCGCCAAGCGGGTCGGCGTCGATATCCCGGAGCGGCCGCTCACACGCGACGAGAAGCGCAAGGTGGACGAGCAGGAACAGCTCTACAGCATCAACGAACTTGCCGCCCAGTTTTACCGCCGCGTACTGGAAACGGACGAGGCCGGTGCGGCCGGCAGAAGCTATCTGGAGCGGCGCGGGGTGGACCAGCCAACGGCCGCCATCTACCGGATGGGCTTCGCCCCGGCGGGTTGGGACAACCTGGCCAAGCACCTGAGCCGAAAGGGCGTGGCTCCGGAACAGGCCGAAAAGCTCGGTCTTTTGAGGAAAAGGGAAGCTGGCGGAAAAAAAGAAGGTGACAGCTATTACGACACCTTCCGCAACCGCCTGCTGTTCACCATCTCCGACCTGCACGGCCGTGCCATCGGTTTTGGCGGCAGGGTGATGGACGACTCGCTCCCGAAGTACATCAACTCCCCGGAGTCGCCCATCTACCACAAGAGCGAGGTGCTCTTCGGTCTGGACCTCGCCAAGAAGGGGATGCGGGAACAGGGAAGCGCCATCATCGTCGAGGGTTACTTCGATCACCTGGCGCTCTACCGTGCCGGGCACACCAACGTGGTCGCCACCTGCGGCACGGCGCTCACCCCGCCGCACCTGAAGCTGCTGCGGCGCTACGCGGAAAAGGTGTACATGCTCTTTGACGGCGACGACGCCGGCCGCAAGGCGACGGTGAGATCGATGGAGCTCTTCCTCGAGGAAGGGTTCCCGGCGCGGGTGGTCGAGGTGCCGTCCGGGGACGATCCGGACACCTTCATCAGGCGCGAGGGTGCCGCAGCGTTCGCGCCCCTTCTGGAGAGCGCTCAGCCGATCTTCGAGTTCTTCTATCGTGGCCTGATCCAAAGTCACGACACCCGCGGCGTGGAGGGGAAGGTCGCCTTCGTGAACGAGGTGGCCCCCAGGCTTTTGAAGATCACCGACCCGATGGAGCGGTCGCTCTACGAGAAGGAGATCTGCCGGGCGGTCGGCATCGACCAGGGGATGCTCCGGAACAAGGTGGGAAGCGCGCCGGTTGGCAAGCCGCAACCGAAGTCCCTGCCCAAGCCTGCGCGCGCGAGTGCGGGCACGGAGGAGGTCCTGCTCACGCTCATGGTGAAATTTCCGGAAGTTGTCGCTAAGGTTCGCGACCACGGTGCCGATACCTTATTCAGTGCCGGGCATCTGGGCGTCGCCCAGGCGATCCTGGCGCAGTCGGGTGAGGGGGGGGTTGACCTCGCGTCGATCCTGGAGCAGTTGGAGTCCGCCGAGGAACGGGCGCGGCTCTCCTCGCTGTTTGTGGAGGATGCACATCTGGAGGACATGAACGCCATCAAGGCGTTTGAGCAGTGCCGCCAGACCCTGGAGCGCGGGGCGCTGAAAGGAGGAGGCAAGACGCTGGCGCGGGAATTGGCGCAGCTTGACCCGGATTCTCCGAGGTACCGGGAGATCCTTTTGGAACTTGAGACGTTGCGTAATAAAAAATCGAAATTATCATAGTAGGCAGAGCAGTCGCGGAGTGTGGGTAAATGGCAAAAAAAAGCATGGACGAAGTGAAGCATCTCATCGACCTCGGCAAGGAAAAGGGGTTTCTCACCTATGAAGAGGTGAACGACCTCCTGCCTCCCGATATCGTCTCGTCTGACCAGATAGACGACGTGATGAGCATGTTCGGAGATATGGACATCGAGATCGTGGACTCCGCCCAAAAGGTGAAGATCCCGAAGATCAAGATGGACCACGAGGAAGACGAAGAACACGAAGGTGAGCAGGAAGAAGTCGAGTTCGAGCCCGGCACCCTCGGGCGCACCAGCGACCCGGTCCGCATGTACCTGCGCGAGATGGGTTCCGTGTCGCTTCTGACCCGCGAAGGCGAGGTGGAAATCGCCAAGCGGATCGAGGTCGGCGAGCGCGACGTCGCCAGCGTCATCCTGAACACCCCGATCACCGTGAAGGAGGTTGTCTCCCTCGGCGAGCGTCTCAGGAAGCAGCAGATCGGGGCGATCGAAATCAGCAAGGACGTCGAGGAAGAGGTGCTTGAGGAGGGTGAGGAAGACCTCCAGGCCATGAAGGTCCTGGCCATCATCGACGAGATCAAGGAGTACGACGGGCGCATGGAGGAGATCCAGCTCGCCCTTGAGCCCGGGACCATGGCCGCGCCGGAGCGCGAGCGCCTGCAGGAAGAGCACGCCGAGTTGAAGGTGAAGATGGCGGACCTCCTGAAATCGCTGAGACTCAAGGATCGGCACATCGAGAAAATCGCCCAGAGGCTGAAGGAGCTCTCCGGCAAGGTCGACCTGGTGATGCTGGAGATCACCGATCTTGAGAAGGAGACCGAAACCGAAAAGGACCCCTTCCTCTCGGCCTTCGACGGGCTGCACGACGCCTCCGAGGCTCAATACCTGAGCACGCTGAGCCTCGGCCAGGAGGAGGCGCAGAAGCTGGAGAAGCGCTATCGCGCCGCCGAGAAGAAGCTCCACAAGATCGAGCAGGAGTCGGGGTTCAAGGCGAGCGAGCTCGCCAACGCGCTGACCGCCATCAGTCAGGGGGAGAGGAAGGCGAAACTGGCGAAGAGCGAGCTAGTGGAAGCGAACCTCCGCCTGGTGGTCTCCATCGCCAAGAAGTACACCAACCGCGGTCTGCAGTTTCTCGACCTGATCCAGGAAGGGAACATCGGGCTCATGAAGGCGGTGGACAAGTTCGAATACCAGCGCGGCTACAAATTCTCCACCTACGCCACCTGGTGGATCCGTCAGGCGATCACCCGCGCCATTGCGGACCAGGCTCGGACCATCAGGATCCCGGTCCACATGATAGAGACCATCAACAAGCTGATCAGGACCAGCCGCCAGCTGGTCCAGGAGATCGGCCGCGAGCCTTCCCCCGAGGAGATCGCCGAGCGGATGGCGCTCCCGCTCGACAAGGTCAGGAAGGTCCTGAAGATCGCCAAGGAGCCGATTTCCCTGGAGACGCCGATCGGCGAGGAGGAGGATTCCCATCTGGGCGACTTCATCGAGGACAAGGGAGTGGTTTCCCCCCTCGAGGCGGTCATCAAGGCGAACCTCTCCGAGCAGACCTCCCGGGTGCTCTCCACCCTCACCCCGCGTGAGGAGAAGGTGCTCAGGATGCGCTTCGGGATCGGCGAGAAGAGCGACCACACCCTGGAAGAGGTGGGTCAGGACTTCGAGGTGACCCGGGAACGCATCCGGCAGATCGAGGCGAAGGCGCTCAGGAAACTGCGCCACCCGAGCCGGGCGAAGAAGCTGAAGAGCTTCGTAGAGTAGCCTTCCAGGCCGCACCGGATCATCGGGGCGGCCTGTTTTTTTGAGGCGGAATCCGGTAGGGGCGAATCTTGTGCAAAAACAGATTTCATGATTAGAAGTTCTTTGCGTCTTTGCGGCTTTGCGTGAGGCGCCGTTGCTTTTGCTTTAGATGCTTCGGCCGAAGGCGAAAGTGAGGTTTTCCCGGTTTTGATAGACGACAGCGAGGTAAGAAAGATGCAGAAAAAAGCGGTTATCCTGTACAGCGGCGGGCTGGATTCCACTACCTGCCTGGCGATTGCCCGGGAACAGGGGTACGCGCCCTACGCCATCAGCTTCAGCTACGGCCAGCGGCACCAGCAGGAGCTGGAAGTCGCCAAACGGAACGCGCGGCCGATGGGTGCGCTGGACCACCTGCTGGTCGAGTTCGACCTGAGAAAGATGGGAGGGAGCGCTCTCACCTCCGATCTGGCGGTTCCCAAGGACGGGGTACAGGAGAACGAGATTCCGGTCACCTACGTCCCGGCCCGCAACACCATCTTCCTCTCCTTCGCGCTTGGCTGGGCCGAGGTCCTCGGCTCCTTCGACATCTTCATCGGGGTGAACGCCCTGGACTACTCCGGCTACCCCGACTGCAGGCCGGAGTTCATCCAGTCCTTCGAGACCATGGCGAACCTTGCCACCAAGGCGGGGGTCGAGGGGAGCGGCAGGATGAAGATACACACGCCGCTCATCGACCTCACCAAGGCGGATATCATCAGGAAGGGGCTCTCCCTCGGCGTCGACTACGCTCTCACCCACTCCTGCTACGATCCTGCCGGAGACGGTGCCGCCTGCGGGCTGTGCGACTCCTGCCGGCTGCGCCTGAAGGGGTTCGCAGAGGCGGGAATGGCCGATCCGGTCCGTTACGTGAAATGAGAAAGGCGAAAGGTGAACCGCATGGTGAAAGATAAGGCAAAAGAAAAAGACGCAGCCGGCTCCCCGGGTCCCGAGCCCCGGCCCCGGCCCTCCTCCCCGCGGTCCCCGCTCTCCGACGTGCAGCTCACCCGCGACACCCGGAACATCCCGATCGGCAAGGTCGGGGTGAAGGACATCTCCTATCCCATCGTGGTGATGGACAAGAACCGGTCCTTCCAGAGCACGGTGGCGCGGATCAACATGTACGTCGATCTCCCGCACCACTTCAAGGGGACCCACATGAGCCGTTTCGTGGAGATCCTGAACCGCTACCGGGAGGAGATCGCACTCGACAAGATGGAGACCATCCTCGCCATGATGAAGGAAAAGCTGGGTGCCTCCAGCGCCCATCTGGAGATGGAGTTCCCCTATTTCATCGAGAAGGAGGCGCCGGTCTCCCGCGCCAAAAGCCTGATGGAATACACCTGCACCTTCAGCGCCTCGCTTTCGGACCAATTCGATTTCGTGCTCGGCATCAAGGTCCCGGTCACCTCGCTCTGCCCCTGCAGCCGCGAGCTTTCCAGCTACGGCGCCCACAACCAGCGCTCCATCATGACGGTCCAGGTCCGCTACAGCGAATTCATCTGGATCGAGGATCTGATCGAGATCATCGAGGAGTGCGGCTCGTCACCGGTCTACTCGCTGCTGAAACGCGAGGACGAGAAATTCGTCACCGAGCGGGCCTACGAGAACCCGCGTTTCGTCGAGGACATGGTGCGTGAGGCGACCGTGCGGCTCCTCGCCATGGACAACATAACCTGGTTTTCCGTCGAGGCGGAGAACTTCGAATCGATCCACAAACACTCGGCTTATGCGGCCATCGAGAGAAGCAAATCGTAGCGGAGCAGGCGCTGGTCAAGGCTTTGACTGTGGATAAGCCTGTTGATAACCAGCAAAACTGTGGACAAAGCTAGCTTTTACCCCTCATGTAACCCTTTTAAGGCCCAATCCTCTAATGAAGAGTGCTCTCGCCATTTTTGCCAAGACGCCGCTCCCCGGCAAGGTGAAGACGCGCCTGGTCCCCGCGCTGTCACCCGAAGAGGGTGCAGAACTGTACCGCTGCATGCTCCTGGACACCGTCGCCAGGGTGCGGAGCCTCCCGGTCGACACCGTCGTCTTCTACGACGGGGACGAGCTTTTCTTCCGGGATGTGCTCCCCGGAGGACTGCTCATTCGCCAGCACCACGGCGGACTCGGCGAGCGGCTGGAAGCTGCCTTCGACACGCTCGGATCCCTCGGGTACGGGGCGCGCGTCGTGATCTGCACCGATGCCCCCGACCTGCCGCTTGGTTACATCGAGGAGGCGTTTCGTACCGTTGAGGGAGGCATGGACGCGGTGTTCGGCCCGGCGGAGGACGGCGGTTACTACCTGGTAGCGCTGGGCGGCAGATCCGGCGGCCTGTTCCGGGGCATCCCCTGGTCCGGCCCGCAGGTGCTCGCCATGAGCCTGCAAAGGGGCCGCGAGGCGGGGCTTGCGACGGCGCTTCTCCCGACCTGGTACGACGTCGACTGCTTTGAAGACCTGCTCCGTCCGGGACTCGCCGATCCGGGGAACGGCGCGCCGCTCACGCGTGGCTTTCTCAGGGACCGCGGCATCGGCCTCATACCATGGCCGAAGCTTGGTGATCGGGCGATTTGACCGGTGAGTTGACAACAATCCCATTCGTGATTTGATGTAGTGGTTGATTTAGCGCACTCCAGCCTTGGCACCTCTGGAGCGTATTGAAGACGGTGGACCGGGATCGGACAATCGATCCATGACGAACCCAAAGGAAACGATAGCGCATGTCAGAATCCCCTATAAAAATCCTCAATGAGGTGTTCGGTTTCAAGACCTTCCGCCCTCCGCAGCAGGAGATCGTCGAGCAGGTGCTCGCCGGCGGGGACGCCTTCGTGCTCATGCCGACCGGCGGCGGCAAATCCCTCTGCTTCCAGATCCCGGCTCTTTGCCTGCCGGGAACGGCGCTGGTGGTCTCCCCGCTGATCTCGCTCATGAAGGACCAGGTGGACGCCCTGCGCGAGAACGGTGTCGCGGCCGCCTGCTACAACTCGTCGGCCACGGAGGTCGAGGCGCGCCGGGTGCTGGCTGAACTGCACGCGGGGAGCCTGAAGCTCCTCTACGTCGCCCCGGAGCGGCTCTTGAACGACGGCTTTCTGGAGCGGATCAAGTCCCTGCCGATCTCGCTTTTCGCCATCGACGAGGCGCACTGCGTCTCGTCGTGGGGGCACGACTTCCGTCCCGAGTACGCCAAACTCGGGATCCTGCGCGAGATCTTCCCGACCGTTCCCATGATCGCCCTCACGGCCACCGCCGACAGCCAGACCAGGGGAGACATCCTCTCCCGCCTGGGGCTCTCCGGTGCTAGGAGCTTCGTCGCGGGTTTCGATCGTCCGAACATCCGCTACAGCGTCGTCGAAAAGAAAAAGCCGTTCAACCAGCTGACCGGGTTTCTCTCCAGCCGCACGGACGAGGCCGGCATTGTCTACGCCCTCTCCAGGAAGCGGGTGGAGGAGGTGGCTAATAAACTCGTCGCCTCCGGCGTGAAGGCTGCGGCGTACCATGCGGGGCTTCCCGACAAGGAGCGCCACCGAGTCCAGGACGCTTTTCTGAAGGACGACCTGAAGGTCGTGGTGGCGACAGTCGCCTTCGGCATGGGGATAGACAAGTCGAACGTCCGCTTCGTGGTCCATTACGACATGCCGAAGAGCATCGAGAGCTATTACCAGGAGACCGGCCGCGCCGGGCGTGACGGCCTTCCGGCAGATGCGCTGCTGCTCTTTGGCTACGGCGATATAGCGATCTCAAGGGGGCTGATCGAAAACGGCGGCAACGCGGAGCAGAACCGGATCGAACTGCATAAGCTGAACTGCATGGCCGGGTTTGCCGAATCTCAGACCTGCCGCCGCCGCGTGCTGCTCGGTTATTTCGGGGACCGCCTGGAGAAGGACTGCGGCAACTGCGACATCTGCGAGAGCCCGCCAGAGCGCTTCGATGCCACGGAAGATGCGCGCAAGGCGCTCTCCTGCGTGTACCGGGTCGGGCAGCGCTTCGGCATGATGCATGTCATCGACGTGCTGCGCGGCTCCCAGAACCAGCGGATGCTGGAGCTTAAGCACGACAAGCTTTCCACCTTCGGCATCGGCAAGGAACACTCGCAGGATGCCTGGGGCGGCCTGATACGCCAGCTGGTGCACCTTGGGTACCTGGAGCAGGATCTGGCCGCCTTTTCCGTGCTGAAGCTGACCGAGCGGGCCCGTCCCCTTCTCAAGGGCGAGGAGCGGCTGGAGCTTGCCAGGCCGCGTGACACGCGGGTGGTCGAGAAGAAGTCCGCAGCGAAGAAGCCGTCCTACGACGGCGTGCTGTTCCAGGAACTGAGGGCCCTCAGGAAGGAGATCGCCGACGAGCAGCAGGTGCCGCCTTTCGTGGTCTTTGCCGACGCGACTCTGGCGGAGATGGCGGCACAGATGCCGAAGGACAAGTGGGAAATGCTGAAGGTAACCGGTGTGGGGCAGCATAAGCTGGCGCGCTACGGCGACGCCTTCCTGCGGGTCATCCGGGAGCATAAAGGGTAAGGAAAGCAGAAGTAGTCTGAAGGGCTGTAAATTCATCGATAAGGTCGGAGACGCATGCAATGCGTCTCCGACCCATCGGGATGATAGCTGTTGTTCGTAGAGACGCATTGCATGCGTCTCTCAACTGTTGTGCGACCCGGAGTGGGGGTGCTCCCTACCGCTACCTGATCACCTCAAGCGAATAGCCGCTGCCTGAGAGGTGGCGGATGACATCCTGGATATGCTCGGCCCCCCTGGTCTCCAGTTCCACGAGCACCTCGGTCTTGCCGATCGGCAGCGACTTGGAGCGGCGGTCATGGGTGATGATGGAGATGTTGGCCCGGGTCTCGGCGATCTCCGCGGCGAGCCTCGCCAGCGCGCCCGGGACGTCGTCGAGTTCAACCTTCAGCTTCAGGTAGCGGCCGGCCGCCAACAGCCCCCGTTCCACCACCACGGCGATGGTCTTGACATCGATATTCCCCCCCGAAAGAAGCACCACTGTCTTGCCGGAGAGCCGCTTCACCCTGCCGTTCAGAAGGGCCGCCAGCCCGACTGCACCAGCCCCCTCCACCATCAGCTTGTTGCGCTCCAGAAGCGACACGATCGCCTGGGCGATCTCTTCCTCCTCCACCAGCACGACCTCGTCGACCAGTTCCCGCACTACCGGAAAGGTGAGACTGCCGACCGTCTTCACGGCGATGCCGTCGGCGAGGCTCGCCCGGATCGGGACCGTAAGGATCTCGCCTTTCTGGAGCGATTGCTGCATGGACGGGGCGGCGGCCGACTCGACGCCGATGATCCGCACCCGCGGGTGGGTTTCCTTGATGGCCCGGGCGATCCCGGCTATGAGCCCTCCGCCGCCGATCGGGACCAGGATGTTGGCAAGGTCGGGAAGATCCTCCAGCAGCTCAAGGCCGATGGTCCCCTGGCCCGCCATGACCTGCGGGTCGTTGAAGGGGTGCACGAACAGCGCGCCGCTCGCCTCGGCCTCATGCAGCGCCGCCGCGCAGGCCTCGTCGAAGTTCTTCCCCACGAGAACGACAGTCGCGCCGTAGTCGCGGGTGGCGAAGACCTTCTGGGGCGGCGTGCTCTCCGGCATGTAGACCGTCGCCTTTACCCCGAGCAGGTCGGCCGAGAAGGCGACCCCCTGGGCGTGGTTTCCGGCGGAGGCGGTGATCACGCCGCCGGCAAGCGCTTCGCGGGGCTGGGAGGTCATGAAATTGAGGGCGCCGCGGATCTTGAAGGCGCCGGTGCGCTGCAGGTTTTCGCATTTGAAGTAAAGGGGCAGACCGAGCCGCTCGCTGAAGTGCTGGGCGTGGATCAGTTCCGTGCGACGCACCCGTTTTTTAAGCCTTTGGGCCGCGTCCAGGATCAGGTTGTAGTCGAGCATTAGTTACCGTCCGGAAGGATTAGTGTTTGTGGTCATGAGGCTCGCCGGAGCAGCCGTCGTGCGGGTGCCGGTGGGGTAGCGGATGCGGGTGAGCGTGAGACGCGGCGCGCGGCCGGTGGCGGAACTGCTTGGCCGCGTTGTCAGTCTCGGTGCAGCGTACGCTTTCCAGCTGCAGGGTCGTGTGGGAGATATGGAAGCGCTCGAACAGGCGCTCCTCGATCTTTCTCAGCATGCCTGCATGCTCGCCCAGGAAGCTCGCGGGGACCACCACGTGCCCGGAGAGCGCGTTGATGTGGGAGCAGATGGTCCAGATATTCAGGTGGTGCACCTCCTGCACCCCTTCAACCTCGCGGATGGCGGCTGCCACCTCTTCGATGTCCAGCCCGCGCGGCACGCCTTCGAGGAGGATGTGCAGGGATTCCCGTATCACACGCCAGGAGCCCCAGAAGATCACGAAACCGATCCCGATCGAGATGAGCGCGTCGAGCAGGTACCAGTCGGTGAAGTACATGATGATGCCGCCGACGATGACGCCGACGGAGGCGGCCGCATCCCCGATCACGTGGAGGAAGGCGCTGTGCACGTTCAGGTCGTCGTGCGAGTGTGCGTGCAGGGCGCCCGCGGCGAACAGGTTCATGGCGAGGCCGACCGCGGCTATCAGCAGCATCGGGAGGCTCTTTACCACCTCGGGATGATTGATCCTGCCCACGGCCTCGTAGCAGATGATCCCCGCGATCAGGAAGACGGTGCTGCCGTTTACGAAGGAGGCGAACACCTCGGTCCTGTGCCAGCCGAAGGTGCGGGTGTTACTAACCGGGTAGGAGGAGAGCTTGATAGCGGCGAGCGAGAGGAGCAGCGCGAAGAGGTCGAGAAATACATGGGCCGCATCAGAGAGCAGGGCCAGGGAGTTGGTCCAGAGCCCGCCTGCGAGCTCGGCAACCAGGGTAGCCGCTGTGAGGAAGATGGCAAACTTGAAACGTCCTGCTATGCTCTGGTCCAAACGGGTCTCGGCGTGCATGATGTACCCCGGCAGGAGGGGGGCGAAGCCCCCTCCTGGCTCACGGTTTTTAGAAGCTGAGAGCAGCCTTCAACGAGTAGATCGGTCGTACCTCGTACTCCGCCTCGGCGGTGATGCCGAAAAGCGGCAGCGGGGAAATCTTGATTCCCGCGAAGACGCGCGGCTGCCAGATGCTTTCTGTGCTAAGCCCAGACGATGCCTGGAGATTTCCTTTGGCCTTGCTGTTGACCCAGAGCGCACCCGCTCCCGCGTACGGGGTGAGGAAGAGGATTCCCTTGCTGATGGATGCGTCGATTCCCGCCGTCTGCAGATCCAGCTCGCTCACGCCGGCAAGCCGTGTGTAGGTGGCGCGGATGCCGAGCGCGGGTGTTGCCAGGGTGCCGTCCAGGATCGCCTTGCTCACCTCGAAACCGTACAATTTGATGTTGGAGTCCGGGACATAGGAGTACATGGCGCCGACGTCGATGCTGAAGGGGAGCCCCTTTCTGGCCCGGATCTTGGGGAGGAACAGGTAGGACGGAGCGTCGCCCTGGAAAGCATTATCCCAGTAGCCGCCGGTCTTTATGTTGGCTACCTCGACCTCGACTCCCACGTCGAATCCGGTGATCCCAAGCGGTGCCGCGGGGGCGGTGTTCTTGAAGGAGATCGCTCCCCCCGCCTCCTTGCTCAGGCTCCTGAAATCTCCCTGGGAGAGGTTGCCTATAAAGTTGATGTCCTTTGCCATTGCCTGAGTGCCCACTAGCAGAACCAGGGAGAGGGCCAGTACGATACGCTTTTTCACGTCTTCCTCCGTCTAAATTGCATGTCATTAAATATCCGAATCGTGTCAATCTTAGCAGAGACGCCTATTCCGGTCAATCACTTAGCGGTTTGCCGCCTTGCAATTTTGCCTATATACTGTTATCTTCCCGCCATATTCCCGCTGGAGGTCATCACAATGGAACCGATTCACCACCGTCTCATCATCCTCGGCTCGGGCCCCGCCGGATACACCGCTGCGGTCTATGCGGCCCGGGCCAACCTGAACCCCGTCCTGATCACCGGGCTGCAGCAGGGAGGGCAGCTGATGACCACGATGGAGGTGGACAACTGGCCGGGAGACCCTGACGGCGTGCTGGGAGGCGCACTGATGGAGCGCATGCAGCTGCACGCTGAGCGCTTCGGCACGCAGATCGTGTTCGACCATATCCAACGCGCGCAGGTCAAGAATCCCCCCTTTCTCCTGGAAGGGGACAGTGCCAGCTACAGCTGCGACTCGCTCATCATAGCGACCGGCGCCTCGGCCCGGTACCTGGGGCTTCCCTCCGAGGAGGCCTTCAAGGGGAAGGGCGTTTCCGCCTGCGCCACCTGCGACGGCTTTTTCTATCGCGGCAAGCCGGTAGCCGTCATCGGCGGGGGAAGCACTGCAATTGAGGAGGCGCTCTACCTGTCCAACATCGCGAGCCATGTGACGGTCGTGCATCGCAGGGACAGTTTCCGCGCGGAAAAGATCCTCACGGACCGGCTGATAGAGAAGACGAAAAGCGGCAACGTCACCATCGAGTGGAACCACAATCTGGAAGAGGTGCTGGGCGACGCATCCGGGGTCACCGGTATCCGGATCCGGCACGCAAAAAGCGGTTCCGACAAGGTTATACCGGTACACGGCTGCTTCATCGCCATCGGCCACCAGCCGAACACCGACATCTTCCAGGGACAGTTGGATATGGATGACGGCTACCTGCGGACCAACGGCGGCTGCGACGGCGATGCCACCGCAACGAGCGTTCCGGGAGTCTTCGCCGCGGGAGACGTGCAGGACAAGATGTACAAGCAGGCGATCACCTCAGCGGGGACTGGGTGCATGGCCGCACTCGACGCGGACCGCTACCTGGAAATGTTGAAAAGCTAGAGAACCAGGGGCTGGGGGCTGGGGAAAACCTGGCTTCGAAAGCTTTGGCCATTTGCCATCCTGCCAGTTCCTGCTAGCCTTTAGCAACAGCTTCCTCGCCGATAATTCATGCTTTTGTAACCCTCAACAGGGGGTTCTCATGCTCGCCAAGGTTCTCTCCAGTGCGCTGCTCGGAATCGACGCCATCCTCATCGACGTGGAGGTGGATATCGCCCAGGGACTGCCGCAGTTAGCCACGGTCGGGCTTCCCGACGGCGCGGTGAAGGAGAGCAAGGACAGGGTCAAGGCGGCGCTCAAGAACTCCGGCTATGAATTTCCCAATCGAAGGATAACGGTAAACCTCGCCCCCGCCGACGTGAAGAAGGAGGGGGCGTCTTTCGATCTGCCGATCTCCATCGGGATACTGGCCGCCACCGGCGTGATCAGGGGAGAGAAACTCTCGCGTTACATCCTGTTGGGAGAGCTCTCGCTGGACGGCGGGGTGAAGCCGGTACGCGGCTGCCTCCCGGTTGCGGTCGCCGCGCGCGAGGCGAACCTTGCCGGCATCATCATCCCCGCCGAGAACGTCTGCGAGGGGGGCGTGGTCGAGGGGATCGAGGTGATCGGCGTCAGCGACCTTTCCCAAGTGGTCGATTTTCTGAACGGCACCCTGCAGATCCCGCCCTACCAGGCGGACATCGAGGCGCTCTTCAGCCAGGGCGGTGAGGTCGGCGACGACTTCTGCGAGGTGAAGGGGCAGGAGCACGCCAAGCGCGCGCTGGAGGTGGCGGCGGCCGGCTCGCACAATCTATTGATGATCGGTCCGCCCGGTTCCGGCAAGACCATGCTGGCCCGGCGCATCCCCTCCATCCTCCCGCCCATGCTGTTCGAGGAGGCGATCGAGACCACCAAGGTGTACAGCGTCATGGGGCTTTTGGAGCGCGAGCACGCCCTCATTTCGAGTCGACCCTTCCGCTCCCCGCACCACACCATCTCCGACGTCGGCCTGATCGGCGGCAGCAACACCCCGAAACCCGGCGAGGTCTCCCTGTCCCATAACGGGGTGCTTTTCCTGGACGAGCTTCCCGAATTCAAGAAGCATGTCCTGGAAGTGCTGCGCCAGCCGATGGAAGACGGCAGGGTCACCATCTCCCGGGCACTCTCCTGCGTCACCTATCCCTCCCGCATCATGCTGGTCGCCGCCATGAATCCCTGCCCCTGCGGGTATTTAGGCGATCCCATCCACCTTTGCTCCTGCACCCCGCTCATAATCCAGCGCTACCGCTCGCGCATCTCCGGTCCGCTTCTGGACCGCATTGACATCCACATCGAAGTCCCCGCAGTCAAGTACCGGGACCTGGCCGATCGCAGCGAGGGCGAGGGCTCCGGTGCCATCGCGGCGCGCGTAGCCCGGTCGCGCGAGGTGCAGAAGGCGCGCTTCGCCGGCACCAAGGTGCGCTGCAACGCCCAGATGACGGCGAGAATGATCCGGAAGTTCTGCGAGACCGATCAGGCGGGGAACCGGATGCTGGAGGTGGTGACCGACCGACTCGGGCTCTCCGCCCGAAGCTACACCCGGATACTGAAAGTGGCCCGCACCATCGCCGACCTAGAGGGGAGCGCCGAGATCAGGGAGCAGCACATCTCAGAGGCGATCCAGTACCGCAGCCTGGACCGGAAGACGGGCTAAAGAGAGGGACTGGCACCGCAGGTGCCTGTCCCATTGCTTTTTGGAGGAAATCATGCCACGCGCTGCAAGGCAAGTCGAGGACGACGGTATATATCATATCCTCGAAGCAGCGGGCATCTTTGGCAGGGGCGTTTTAAGAGCTTTGAGGTACGCGGTGACGCGTATTTTTTGACAGTTGCGCGATATATAGAAGGAAATCCGGTACGAGCGGGTTTAGTTGAAACGGCGGTGAATTGGGTGTGGTCGTCGCATCGAGGACGCTGCGGTTTGCAAAAGGATATGCTGATCGAGCAGCTGCCGGTTTCATGGGGGGAAGATTGGACCCAATATGTCGATACTCCTCTGACACCGTCCGAACTGGCTAAGGTGAGAAAGAAGAAAGAGCCGAGAGATTCAACGAATTGCTGAGAGTGATGAGGAAGGGGAGGGGGATTGGCACAGTAGGTGCCAGTCCCCTTAGCCTTTTTGTGACCAAGCCTCATTACATTAAATGGTGCCTGTCCCTTGAGTGGACCCCTTAGTCAAGACAAAAAGAGGTGGGGTTTAAGATGGTAGCCGGCCGCGCAGCGGCACGGCGCTGCCCCGAGTCTTTTCCGTTTTCGGGTTGTGGTTTTTCTTTTATGTCGTCCTTATC